>Ga0154410_1074_pt3 | contig 26720 bp, 24 predicted proteins | sample RifGroB2_FD_115914 | JGI IMG/M metagenome (GOLD analysis project Ga0154410, IMG submission 115914) | Clostridiales bacterium GWB2_37_7
TACCCATAGCCTTACCATTGCACTCCAATAGCTTTTCAAAAATAGCAACACATTGCTCGGGAGTTTTGCCCGCACAATATATAACCTCACCCTTGCCCGTTCTTAATTTTCTATGGTGATCAATCTTAACATACTCCATATCTTCGTAAGGAAGCTTTTTTAGCCTTTTAACAGCCTCATCTATTTGCAGTTCTCCATCCTTCACGCTGTTAAAAAGCTGCTGAAGAAACCTTTCATCCATCGTACAACCCCCATATGCCTTATGTATTAAAACATTACCGATTAGCAAAGCTTCCTCAGAAGTCTTGTAATTAATATTATCATAAATGAATGCCATATATTAACTAGAAAGTGAATACCCTAAAATAAAATACTGCTACTATTATACTACAAAGTACTATTTTGGCGGTATTCCCCAAAAGATAACCTACAAATACAGCAACGCCAGATTTAATTGCACTTCGCATTTCCTTCCCAAAATACAATTCTCCCAGAATTATGCCAGCAAGCTGTCCGATAATCAGTCCTGGAACACTGAATAGTATCATACCAATAATACCTAAAACAACACTGCATATAATACTATATTTAGATGCTCCATATTTTTTGGCAGTCAGTATACTGGCTACATAGTCTATGCCCCAAGCCAAAACAGCCAATACTGCAAAAAATATCAAGTAACCTATAGAAATAACTTGGAAGTTGGTGCTCCATGCATATAGTAAGGTACCTGCAAAAACCAAGCCTGTACCAGGCAGCACCGGAACAAAAATTCCAACCATTCCTACCAGCATTATAATTGTACTTAAAATAAGAAAAAGAATATTCATTCATTCACCGACCTTAGACATATATTACTTACAGCTTGCTTGATAAATGCAATAGTTATTTTATAGGTCTGATTTTATATCCAATCTTATTTCCATCTATCTTTCTTATATTTAAATAATCCCAATAAGATAGTCATTATGCCTATAATTACACCAATCAGTGGAATAAAAGAAAGGGCTCCCAATAAATATATAAGACAACCTGCCTTTTCATTTTTTATTATCTTCCATAATATCCCCCAAAACAATGCTAGCTTTAATCTCTTACATCATAGTGTTGTCTGTTTACAATGGTTTATTCAAGTATCTTGATAATATCCCCTGGCCTTACAGTGCCTTCCTTGAGAACCTTAGTGAATATGCCCTCTGTCGGCATTACACAGTTTCCAATCTGATGGAATATTGCACATTTGGTGTGACATTCCTTGCCGATTTGAGTTACTTCCTGAATGGTTTCTCCTATTTGCAGCTTAGTTCCAACGGGAATTTTATACAGCTCTATGCCTTCAGTGGTTAGATTCTCTGCAAATTTCCCTGTGCAAAGGCCTTCTATTCCCAACGCCTTCATCTTATTAATACTTTCTATTCCCAACAAGCTCACTTGTCTATGCCAATTTCCCGCATGAGCATCTCCAACCAAGCCGTGGTCAATCTGGAAGACACCTTCCTCAATGGTTCTTTTTGGAACACCCTTTTTCTCACTTATATTTATTGCTATTACCTTTGCATCCATGATATTACCTCCTAGTATAATTATCCACCTATACGGTACATGTCTCTTGCTATGGGCTTGTTGTGCTGACAATTCAGGTTGTGCTGCTCTGGCTTTTGGAGGATCGTTTCCTTAATTGCCTCTTTCAGGCTTGCACCACTCCTTAAGACCTCTTTGACGTCAATTTCTGTTTCCGTATGCAGACAGGGCTTAAATTTCCCATCAGCAGTCAGTCTAATTCTGTTGCAGCTGCCGCAAAAGGCATGGCTTATGGGGTTTATAAGTCCTACCTTTCCTTTGGCTCCGGGCAGCATATAATATTTCGCAGGGCTGCTAGGGTCATCGCTTTGAATAGGCTGCAAGCCCTTAACCCTATTTAATATTTCAGTATTGGATATAAAGTGCTTTTTTGACCAATGCCCTGCTTGACCAATGGGCATAAGCTCTATAAACCGTACATCAATTCTTCTATCTAAGGTCAAGTTTGCAAAGCTCTCTATTTCATCATCATTAAAGCCACCAATAAGCACTGTATTCAGCTTTATAGGCTGCAAGCCCGCTGCTTCAGCTGCAGCAATACCCGACATCACATTATTTAGGCTTCCCTCTCGGGTAATATAGCTGTACTTTTCTTCATTCATGGTATCCAAGCTTATATTAACTCTGTCAAGTCCGGCTGCCTTTAGTTCATAGGCATACTTTGACAGCAAAACTCCATTTGTTGTCAGAGCCAGCTCATTTATACCCTGCAGCTTAGAAATATCTTGAACCAATCCAATCAAGCCTTTGCGTACAAGGGGTTCTCCTCCTGTTATGCGTACTTTACTAATACCAAGCTCAGAGCAGGTCTTGACTACCTCATAGATTTCTTCCAAGGATAGTATATCCTCATGTTCTTTCTTGCAGATTCCTTCCTCTGGCATGCAATACATACATCTGAGGTTGCAGCGGTCGGTCACTGATATTCTCAGGTAATTTATGTTTCTTCCCAGGGTATCCTTCATAGTCTTCACCATTCCCCTCTTGTTAGTGTACTGCTAATTCATAGCGGGCAGACACCATATAAAACGCACTAAAGTTTTAACATTAAAGTAATAGGTACTTTGTGCGTTTTATAAGCAGTGGATAATATTTCGTGCTATTTGATTAATGTAAAAGGTTTAGCACGAAATATATAGTTGCGTTTCTTTTAGAAACGTAATCTTGGTCTGCCCCTACAAATCAGATATATACAATTTCTCCCACTGATTCTAGAGAATAACCTCCCAATACTTCCAGCTCCTTGGCAAATTCCTCTGACTTCAAAATACTTAAAAACAATTCTATCATAGGCAGTTTAAGATAGCTGACTGGAACCGCGAAATCGTAGTCCTCTTCACCGATAGGTATAAAATCCAAATCCATGGCCTTGGCAGCCGACAACACCCCCAACCCTGCATCAGCACTGCCTGAGTCTACTGCAGCAGCTACTGCCATGTGGGTCGTCATCTCTCTTTCATAACCAGATATTTTTTCTACCGATAAGCCCTTTTGTACCACCAAGTAATCCATCAATATCCTGGTACCTGCACCTTTTTGTCGATTGACGAATTGTATATCATCACGTACCAAGTCTTCAAAGCTTTTGATATTCTTTGGATTACCTTTTTTGACCATGATTCCTTGAATCCTCTTTAATCCCTTAATCAGTGCCATTTTTTTATTAGGCAGATATCTTTCTAAATAATTTAAATTATAGATGCCGGAAGCTTCATCCAGCAAGTGAATAGGCGCAATATGGGTCTCGCCTCTTCTAAGTGCCATGATTCCTCCCATACTGCCTACATGGGCTGAGGATAAACTATATGCAGAATCTTTCTGATGAATCAAATTTGCCATAATATCCATTGCAATATCATGACTGCCTATAGAAACAACTGTGCTTCTTATTTCTGATATATTCTTAAGCAGCTCGACTTGTACTGCTTCACCGCCCTCAGCACCCTCAGAGTTTTGTGGTATCACCAATATTCCGTCTGCCCTGACCAAGGACATCGTAGCTCCTGCCCCCCTACTCAACGGAGTGGCAATCAGTTTATCATCCACCATACCCAGCTTTATACGAACATATTCTCTATGCTTTAGGGAGGAAACTACTCTCTTGGATAGTACTGCTTCTACAGTGTCCCTTGAGAACGTTGGCTGCTTAATAAAGCTTTTTATAACTGGCTTCACAAAATTTTCAAATACAAAGTAGGCAGATACAGGATAACCTGGTATCCCAATTACAGGCTTGCCCTGTATGATTCCCAATATTGCGGGCTTGCCCGGTTTGGTTGCGATGCCATGCACCAATACCTCTCCTAACTCAGCAATCAGCTTAACTGTATAATCCTCTGAGCCTGCCGATGAGCCTGCATTGATAATCACCATATCATTTTGATTAACAGCCTCCAGCATTCCGCTTTTTAATAACTGATAATCATCTGGAATAGGCTTGGTTCTGTTTGACTGCCCACCATATTCTTTTACCAAGCCCTCAAACATTCTTGAGTTGGATTCAATAATGCTGCCCAAGCTCAAAGGCTCTCCCGGCTCAATAATTTCTGTGCCTGTAGGTATCAGCCCTACCTTAGGCTTCTTATATACTTTGACTGAATTTACCCCACCCGCTAACATAGCAGCCATATCAACTGGTCTAATCATGTGATTGGACGGAATAATCATTTCATTGGCAACAATATCTTCACCTATCGGGCGTATATCCTGCCAAGGCGCTGCTGCCTTAATGATCTCAACAACGCTGTCATCAATAACAACAACATCCTCAATCATAATAACCGCATCAAAAGGGTCCAAAATAGGGTCTCCTGTATCTACATAAATGAAGTCAATGTCTTTTTTTAGTCTTACAGGATTTACCTCTGAAGCTGCAAAGGTAGTCTTGGCCTTAACAGCTATGCCATCCATGGCAGAAGCATTGTAATTTGGTGAAGATACTAGGGCAAAGATTGCTTTTGAGGTCACTCTGCCCAAGGAGTCGATGGTTGTTGTTTCCTCTTCTTCCCACCTAGCTATATTTGATTTAAGACGGTCTGTAAAAAGCGCTAAGGCATTCTCCACTTCCATATTTGAAAGATATATATTTCTAACCATTCCACTCATCTCAATTCCTCCTAACGTTAAAGAACTTCTACCATAACAATTTCACCCTTGCTGATACCCTCCTTGTTATGAGGAATTCTCACAAAGCCATGTGCTTTGGAAACAAGGGAAATGGCTCCTGATTTGCCATGCAGTGGTACTGCCAGATATCCATTGCCGATTTGCTGCAGTTCTACCATTTGAAAGGTCTCCTTCCCAGGAGATGAATGCACATTGGTGCTGCATTCTGCGGGAATTTGCAGGCTAAAATGATCTCTATTCATGAGTTTTGCAATAAAGTGTCCTACCAGCACCTTAAATACCATAACAGCAGATACAGGGTGTCCCGGCAAGCCAAACAATGCCCTACCCTTTGCTTTTCCTATTATAGTGGGCTTCCCAGGCTTAACTGCCATGCCATGAACAAATACACCAGGTTCTCCCAAGCAATCAATTACCTTAGCTGTTACGTCCTTTGTTCCTACTGAGCTGCCACCGGATATAATCACTATGTGATTGTTTTCCAGAGCAGCCTCTACATTGCTTCTCAACAACTCAAATTCATCCTTAATAACCTTTCTGACGGTTACAGCAGCCCCCATCTCCTCCAGCATAGCCGATAGGGTATAGGTATTTATATCTCGAATTTCTCCAGCTTCTATGTCCCCAAAAGGATCGGCTATTTCGTCTCCTGTAGATATTACTGCAACTCTGGGCTTTTCATAAACATTAATCTGCCTAATTCCTGCCGCTGCCATAGCACCTATATCCTGAGGCTTAATCAGCTTTCCTTTATGTATTAGGCTTGCTCCCGCAGCTACGTCATCACCAATTCTTATAATATTCTCTCCCGGTGCTGTTGCGGAATATGCTGCAATGGTTTTGTTATCCATTTCCTCAATATACTCTATCATAATTACTGCATCAGCACCGGACGGAACCATGCCCCCAGTTGGAACATATGCAGCTTGGCCTTTATTTATTACTATATTGGTTGCTTTTCCCATTTCCACCTGCCCTATTACGTCAAGAAAAACAGGTATGCTGTCAGTTACGCCAAAGGTATCTGATGCAACTATGGCATAGCCATCCACTGTAGATCGATTAAAATCCGGTATATTATATTGTGATAGAATCTCCTCTGCAGCTGTTCTCCCAACAACCTCTAGGATATTTATCTCTTCAGTGCTAAGCTTTATATCCCTGAATTGATATTCCATCTTATCCAACACCTGTTGTATTGTATCAACCTTAAGCAGCTTCATGTTGAACTTCCTTTCTTTAGCTTATTTGCGGTTAATTATATATGTAGTACTATATTCTTTGTTCGATAAGCAGTTTCTGTTTATCCAAAATATTGAGCTAATTTAATTATGCAGCAATGCATTCCTTACATATCCAGCTCCAAAAACTCGTCTATATAGGTTCCTTTTATATTAGATAAAATGTCTCTCATCGTACCTTGTTTTTCAACTTTACCTTCACGCATAAAGACTGCCTCCCTACACATTCTCTGTAATTGACCAATATTATGAGTAACAATTATCACAGTAGTATTGCACCTTTGGTTAACATAGCTTATTGCATTTTCCATAAGCTGCATCGTTTGAGGATCTATATTTGCCGTAGGCTCATCTAACAGCAGCAGCCTGGGCTCAAAAACAATAGCCCTTGCCAAGGCTACTTTTTGCATCTCTCCACCTGACAAGGTGCAAGCATTTTGATGTGCAATACCCTCCAGCTTCATCAATCGGATTACATTCTGAAGCTTATTATTTATTTCTGTTTTGGATTTGCCTCTAATTTTCAGAGGATATGCTATATTATTATATACATCTGTATTTATTAAATATGGCTTTTGAAAAACCATAGTCATATTCTTGTTAATTTCTTGATTCACTTCTCCCCCATTTATACGAAGGCTGCCTGTAAAAGCATTATCCAAGCCTGCTATAATTTTCATCAAGGTGCTTTTCCCTGAGCCGTTTGGACCAATAATACCTGTCACCAATCCAGCCTTTAGCTCCAGCTTATCTATATGCAAAACTGTTTTGTTTCCATATTTCTTCAATATATTTTGCAATACGATGTCCAATTAGATCACCTTCTGTCCTTGATATAAAATGCTGTTAATTACAAAGGATATGACTAACAGAACAACTCCAATCGCTATGGCTTGTGAGTAGTCTCCCATGCTTTGGAGCATTGCAATACTTGTTGTCATGACTCTAGTATGTCCCTTTATATTTCCACCTACCAGTATAACTGCACCTACCTCAGAAATTGCTCTGCCGAAACCGGACACAACAGCTGCCAATATATCAGCTCTCAGCTCAAACAGCAGCAATACCAGTGCCTGCAGCTTACTGGCGCCTAAGGTATGAGCAACCTGCTTAATAGTTTTGCCCTTTTCTCTTGTATTGTTGTAGGTTATACCCATAATGATTGGAGCAACCAAAAGTACCTGAGCTATAATCATAGCAGTGGGTGTAAAAAGCAGCTCCAGCTGTCCTAATGGTCCTCTTCTGGATAATATCAGAAAAACAAATAAGCCAGCAATCACCGGCGGCATGCTCATAAAAGTATATAGCAATCTAATCAAGGTCTTTTTAAATACGAAGTTTTTTATACCCATCAAAATACCTAGTGGAACTGCAATTAGTGCAGCTATAAAGGTCGACATTAAAGTAACATAAAGTGTTAATAATATGATGCTGTATATTTCTTTATCAAAGGATAGAAGCAAACCAATAGCTTCTCCAAATCCCTGAATGATATAGTCCATTCTTATTCTCCTTTGCATAGGGAAGATAATCAAAAAAAGCAATCCAAAAGGATTGCTTGTAGATCAAAACAGCATTTCCTTTCCAACAGGGAGGCAAGGAAATTTCTCTCCATACCCATCGGCTGCAGCTTCATGGGCAGTGCCTTTAGATGCTGCGGCTCGGAAATTTTTGTATATTCTTAATTATATATTATTATTTATTATTTTACCATAGTCAATTCTGTACTTATAGTGGTCTAATATTTGCCACTTACTTTTTCTTTTGTTAGTTACTTTAAAATCCTGCTACGTCAGCTTAATTAAATCCTCTTGAGTATTGATATTGGCAAACATGCTCCAGTCCGGACTATAAGCTCGTGCTTCCACTTCTTCTATATAATGGATTTGAGCCTCTGCCAACACATTTCCAATTTTGATCTTTTTATCAATATGCGCTTTTTCAATAATTGGAATCAAATCTTTAGAATAAAAAGCATTAAAGGGCTCCAGCCAGTTTCCAAAATGAGTTATAACAGCTTGTTGACCAATACTTAAATTATTAATTATTTCTAGCATATGCATTATATAATTCTTATTTATGTTTGGCATATCACAGGCTAAAAAGTAACTGAATTGGCTTTTAGCCGCTATTAGACCTGCATGTATCCCCCCCAAAGGACCAAAATCCTTCAACTCATCAATTGCCAATATGCAGTTATAGGTCTTATAAAGCTTAGGTTTGTTGGTAACAATTATTATTTCATTAAATATATTATGCAATACTTGTATTTGTTGATCTATAAGCAGCTTTCCATTTAGTATGATATCCTGCTTATCAAAGCCCATTCTGCTGCTTTTGCCACCCGCTAATATGACAGCTGTACCTGCAAGCATAGTAAAATCACCTCAATTTTTTGACTCACTGCTCTAATTAATCTATATAGATTATTTCACCAACTATATTTTGATCTATATGCAAAATTCCCACTGAATGCTGCGGTTGAAATCTTCTTTGCGTAGCAGAGCCCGGGTTGAAGAGCAAAATATTGTTGATTACCTCATTATGAGGTATGTGGCTATGGCCATAAACTATGCAATCTACATCGTCATCAATGAATTCTCCATATGCACTCATATAGGTTTTTCCTCTGCTCACACCGTGGGTCATTCCTATTTTTTTGCCGCCTATTGTAATCAGCTTACGTGTTCCATGCTTTTGGTATATTTCAAAGCAGTCATTGTTTCCTGCTACTGCTTGTACCGGGGCTATTGCCTCCAGCTGCATCAAAATTTCCTCTATAAGTATATCCCCTGCATGTAGTATAAGGTCTACACCCTCAAAGGCCAAGAAAATCTCATTAGGTAGCAGCTTATCGGGACTTTTAATGTGTGTGTCGGATATTACCCCTACTTTCATAACTCCTCCAAAAGCAAAAGCACAGTAAACTGTGCTCTTATTTAATTTAACATGAGATGACGCTGGGATCATCCCCTACAATGAATCGTTTTCCTTTGGTTGCTCCAATTGCACTTTGTTTTCAATATTGGTTTTAATAGCAAGATATAAATATACAATTGCTATACCGGTATAAAGCGTGAAATATAATAGCTGCCTCATGAGGGCTGCTGCCACACTTCCACCGAAGCCTATCAGCATAGGAAGCGTTGCAATATCGAAAGCCAAATCAATTAACATTGGCAGAGTGAGTGCATAAATGCTAAAGTTTAACACCTGCTTGTATTTTAAATCAGCATTTAAGCTGGCGCTAATAGCCAAGCCTACCAATGCAAGTATTAAAACATAAAGCAAATGTCCTCCTAAGGCGAAAACAAACCACAAAAGCATAATGATCAATACCATCCAGCTTAGACTTGGAAGGCGCTCAATTAAGCTTGCTTTGTTGAATTCAGTATCCTTCATTTCTGAAAAACTCAATTCCTGTTGCTGTGCATTATTTTTTATATAAATATTATTCTCTGTAATCAATATGCCTGTCATTGCGTTTTGCAGTGCCTTTTTATCAACCGTCCCAGTGGTATCAATAATGAAGACCTCATTGGTACTACTGCTTATGTAGAAGGGCATTTCACCCTCAAAGCTAAATTTGCCATCCTTAAGTTGAAAATCCGGCATGCTTTCACTTAGCTCAAAAGAGGCTTGCTCTAATATATTCTTGACCAAAAGATAATTTCTAACAGTAAGCATAGAGTATACAATCAACAGCAATAATAGCAAATATAAAAAGCTCTTAGCGAAGCGATTATCCTTTATAAGCTTATAAAATTTAAAGTCAATAACACTTTCTCTAACCTGATAAAAAAAGTTCACGTCAATGATCCCTCCACATTTTGTCAATATAATACATAATAATTATATCAGTTAATGCCACAGGAGTAAATATGCATAGCTACTATATATTGCGGCCCACAAAGCATGCCTTCTGATGCTGTTGAAGCTTTGCGGAAGCAATTTCATTCCTTATAGAGCAAAGAATAGAGTACTATATATTACTGCAGTCCAATAATATTTATTTCTTTCCCGCATTTGGAGCATTGCTTTTCATCCACATTCAAATGCTCAATAAAAATACCTCCCGATCTTTTCAGCAGCAGCGCTCCACAGCTTGGACAGGTTGTATCAAGCCCTTCTCCCATCACATTTCCAATATACACATAGTCCAAATGCTCTATTGCAACTTCTTTAAGTTGTCTAATTGTAACTAACGGGGTAGGAGGGGCAGACATTTTATAACTAGGATAGTATCTGGTTAAGTGAAGGGGTATAGAGGGATCTATACCCGCCAACCAAATTGCAAGACTCTTTATTTCTTCTGGGCTATCATTATAGCCCGGTACAATTAAGGTTGTGATTTCTACATGAGCCTCTTCTGTGGCAGCTTCCACAGTTTTTTGCACCTCATGAAGTGTTCCACCGCAAATATCCTGGTAGTATTTCTCACCAAAGCCTTTTACATCTATATTAAAGGCATCAATATATTGCAATAACTCAGACAAAGGCTTAGGATTAATATAACCGTTTGATACCATTACATTTTTTAGTCCCTCTTGCTTTATCATGGCGGCAGTTTCTAAAATATACTCAAACCACACATTGGGCTCATTATATGTATATGCTATCCCCACGCAGTCCTCTTCACTTCTGCACAGATTGAGCAGATAACGTGGCGCAACATATTTTGTTGCAGCTTTTTCCTGAGCAATCTCATAGTTTTGACAGAAGCTGCATTTAAAGTTGCAGCCAATGGTACCGATTGAAAGTACATATTTTCCCGGGTAGAAGTGATACAAAGGCTTCTTTTCCATTGGATCCATAGCAATAAAGGATACTCTGCCATAATTCTCAGCATAAAGAGTCCCCTCAACATTGCTCCTTACTTTACATAAGCCTCTACTTCCTGCTGCAATTTCACAGCCATGGGGACATAAATCACACTGCACTGCATTGTTTTCCAGCTTTCTAAAATACATGGCTTCCTTTATATTTTCCATAAAGCATCCTCCATATCAGATTACTTATGTCTTATTACCTCAAAGCGTTCCATTTTATAATTTTCCCCCTTTGCTATACCTGCCTTTTGCAGCACAATGTCCAACTGCTGCTCTATTGTATCTACTCCCTCTAAGTTTGGCAGCAACAAGCCTGATTTGGAGCCATTTCTCACTATTACACCATATCTATACACATCCAATTCACTGGCGCTGCCAATAGCCTCAGGCTTACCAAGTACATCAACTGAATACTCCAGCTCATCCAGTTCATCCACTTCTACTGGATAAAATCGCGGATCCTTTGTACTTGCACTTACCGCATTTTGAATAATTTCTTGTGCTATATTATCGGTAGTGGGTGCTATGGTGCCTATACAGCCTCTCAGCTCCCCATGTTTTTTTAGAGAAACAAATACTCCGGCTTTGTTTTGCAGCAGCTCAGGCGGGAGCTTCTCATTTAAACCAGGCAGCGTTTCAGTCCTGATATAGCTTTCTATCGTATTTCTGGCTAAGGATACATAGCTGTCTTCCTTGCTGCGTGTTTCATGTAGTCTTTTTTTCTTATCATTGATATAGTCCTGAAGCACCTCTGAATTATCGTTCTTTCGATTGCCACAATTCAAATGCAATTGAGCAACACAATAGCCAACCCCAAAGGGTCCCTCATAGGATAATACTTCTCCCTTTGTTTCACATCCATCTAAAATTCCATACATCAAAACTGTCGATCTTAGTCCGCATTCTCCCGCTGCCTCCGTCAGTTCACAATTCATACTCAAGAGCTTATTTACAGCACCCTGTTTGATGATCTCTATATACTCTTCGTCAAACTCTGCGCCTTTTGGACTATAACCAGCAGGAGCGTCTTTTGTCAGTTTGTGAGACAAATCGCCACTACAGATGATAACTGTGTTTCTGTTCAATTTTTCTACAGCCTGGCCTATTGCCATGCCAAAACGATAATGCTCCTCGTGGGGAAGCATACTGTAGGTTATATGTACCAGCTTAAAGTCCTGATATAGCTTGTGTATGAAATAGAGTGGAACAAGAGCACCATGATCTAACCCATTTTCCACTCTATATGATTTTCTTACTTCTTTATCAATTGCAATGGCCATAATATCTTTTTCATCAGCATGAATCGATATTTCTTGTACCAACTCCAAGTCATTATCCAATTCCAGCTTCACTTGAGGTGCTCCGAAATTAACCAAGCTTCCATCTAGCAATGCGTCACCATTTATCGTTATTGCATCAGAAAAAAGATTCCCATGAGGCGTTATAATAAGTATCGTATCAGGCTTTAGCTCTGCAATTCTCTTCGCCGCTTCTTCCACTGCATCAATAGTTGCTTGTGCTTTTACTTCACTTCCTTTTCCCACTTCACCAACAATAATAGGGGGATGCGGAAATATAAAGGCACCCTTTATGTTACTCATACTGTACACCATCCTATAAATAATTAATACATACACACTTTCTTCTATTTTATCCTATATAATTCTTATAATGCATTAATATAGCAAAATCAGCTTCCATAAAAAAACAGAGCAATAAAAAGGAGAATATCCCTTTTACTGCTCTAATACAAATCTAAACCTTAAACTGTTTTGTTAGGTTCTCAAGAACTATTGCCATGGAGCTGATTTCTTCTGCTGTTGAAGCAAGGGTTTGTAGTGTAATTGCTTGCTCTTCTACAGAAGAAGCAACCTCCTGACTGCTAGCTGAGTTACTTTCAGTTATTCTTGCAACATCATGAATAAGTTTAACTACATCATTTGATTTATCCACTTCGCGGCCAGTAATTTCAACTATTTCAGAGATATTCAGTACGATACTCTGAACTGCATGAATAATTTCTTCAAAGGCTTTATCCGTCTGTTCTGCAATTTTTGCACCGTTTTCTACTGCATTTTTTTCTTCATTAATTGACCTCACAGCACTTTGTGTTTGCACAATCATTTCATTAACCAAAGACTCTATTTCACGGGCGCCCATATTCGATTGCTCTGAAAGCTTTCTTACTTCATCTGCAACCACTGCAAAGCCCTTCCCATGCTCTCCTGCTCTTGCAGCCTCAATAGCTGCATTTAATGCTAGTAAATTGGTTTGTTCTGCAATTGTATTAATTGTCCCAATAATATTGCCTATCCTGTTTGATAAATTATCAAGTAGATTAAGTACTTCAAAGGTTTCCTTGTTTGTGGTGTTAATCGCATCAATGGCCTTGATAGTCTCATGAACCTTACTTCTTCCATTGCCTGCAGTATCCATCGTAATTATTGCATTCTGATTCGCATAATTGGCTTTGTTTTTCGCCAGCTCCACCATACTTGACAATTCTTTTAATACGCTTGATGTGTCTAAAATTGATGAATTCTGTTGTCCTGCACCATTTGCCACTTCCTGAATATTTATATTTATCTGCGTAGTAGCTGCGCTGATCTGTTCTGTCGATGCTGCCATCTCCTCGGCTGATGCTGCCATGTCTTGAGCACCGCTTCTAACCTGTGCGACGATGTCTCCTTGTTTTTTGATCATTTGATTAAAGGATCTTGCTAAATCTGCAATCTCATCCTTTGTTTTAATATCTGCTGATACCTGCAAATCACCTTCACCGGCTTTACTCATGAGCTGCTGCAGCTTTTTCACAGGCTTTACAATGTTAAAGGTAGAAATCATATATGCAATGATCATAGCTATAATAATACAAATCAAGCCTATAAATAATGTGCTCTTACCAATATTAATAGCAGGACGCATATATTCGTTATAATCTGCCTCTAATATTAATATCCAATCTCCTGCAGGCAAAAATCTTATGTATTTAACTTCCCCATTGTTAGTATAAAAACCCGCGCCACCTTCTATTGAAAATATTTTGGGTATTAAGCTTTGATATTCTGGACTCTTAATATCCTTTATATTATCCTTTAGAACCTTTTCAGCTTCGGGATGATATACATACAATCCATTTTTATCTATCAGACTTGCATAGCCTGTTTTACCTATTACAATTTCTTCTGCATGCCTAGATATATTGTTAAAGCTTACTTCAACAACTAATACACCTACAACTTGACTAAAGGAAGTTAGCGGCTGTGCAATTGTAATAACCGGCTTGTTCGATGTTTTTGACATTGTAACATCACTTACGATGACTTTGCCACCAAAAGCATCTTTATAATATTTTTTGTCTGCTATATTCATGTCCGGAGTCATGCTGACATCCGTTAATATCACATTCCCATTTTTATCAGCCAAGGACACTGTTTCAACATTGAGTATTTGTTTTCTAAATACACCTATATAGCTAAATGCATCCTCCAAGGTCTGATTATTCTCATTTGGAGTAAGGGCTGCTACCAATATATTGTTTTGAGACGCAATCTTTAGTCCGCTCTTTATAACTTCTAAGTTTTTTGTAATGATTTCTGAGGATAATGCCGCATCGCCCTTCAGCTTCTCTTCAACTGCACTTTGCAGCGCTTTTGAAGACATGCCGTATGATATATAGCCAAGTACTGAGATGGGTATTGATATTAATATCAAAAAGGTCAATATTAGCTTTACTTTAAGACTAATTCTCATGATCGTTCCTCCCAAAATGTTTATATTTATTATAACAAGATTTATTGAAAGTTTTTTGCACTTGTTGCAAAAAACTACCCAAGGCGTTTCAACGAGGCAGGGAGATATATGCCCACCTCCTGTTGCTGAAATCGGAACCCACCACTTATAGAAGTAGGGGACATATTTTTGCCTCGTTATATTTACCTGCGTAAAAATAAAAGCATTATTTTGGAAAAGCACTAACAGATTTATTCATGTTACGAAATCATATTTCCATAATTCTACATATTCTATTATATTATATCATTCTTTTTATCAACTTGAACTGTATTAATTTAGCTTTTAGCTGTATTAATTTGTCCAATTTTATAATAAGATTTTACTGAAAGGTTTTTTGTGTTTTTGCAAAAAACCTACCCGAGCGTTTCAACGAGGCAGGGGATATATGCCCACCGCTTCTTGCAGAAATTGGAACCCGTCACTTATAGAAGTGGAGGACTTCTTTTGCCTCGTTATAATAAGCCCAGGGGAGCGAAATTGGAAAAGAGTAAGCTGTTAGTCGTTTTTTCACTGACCGCTGTAGCAAAGTGGATACTTATAAGGATGGCAGTGCTGGCAAAACTGTTGAAGGAATTCAACAGCAGCTAAAGAAGTTCTGCATTTTTTACGGTAGCTTCAGAGACCCCCAAACCTTTTCGTTTTGTTTTAAAAAAATATTTTGAAAAATATATTGCCTATTAATAATAATTATTATATAATAATTATATGTTGTATGTGTATAAAATACCAAATGTAAGAATACAATTTGGTAGAATATAAATTAATAAATAGAATTTAGGAGGAATCAATATGAAGAAGTATGTATGCACAATTTGCGGTTATATCCACGAAGGGATGGAGGCACCTGAACAATGTCCAGTATGTAAGGCAAAACAAGAAAAGTTTGCTGAGAAAAATGATGAGACCTTGGCTTGGGCTGACGAGCATAGAATCGGTGTAGCAGCCGGTGTTGAGAAAGAGGTTATTGATAGTTTGAAAATGAACTTTATGGGCGAATGCACCGAAGTTGGCATGTACTTAGCAATGAGCCGTCAAGCAGATAGAGAAGGTTATCCTGAAATAGCTGAAGCTTACAAGAGAATAGCATTTGAAGAGGCTGAACATGCTGCAAAATTTGCTGAACTTCTCGGTGAAGTTGTAACACCTGATACTAAGAAGAACCTACAAATGAGAGTTGATGCAGAGCATGGTGCTTGCCAAGGCAAGAAGGATCTTGCAACTTTGGCGAAGAAGCTAAACTATGATGCAATTCATGACACTGTACATGAAATGTGCAAGGATGAAGCAAGACACGGAGCAGCATTTGCAGGACTTTTGAAGAGATATTTTGGTAAGTAAGATTATAAAAAGATACATCTAGATACAATTTCTATTATCAGTCAATCGTTTAATATCAATGCTTGTAGGCATTGTTCACGAAACTGATTTTAGAAATTGTATTTTTTTATAATTTTTTATATTTTAGCATATATCAACTTTTTGTGGGAAAACTGTGAGAATTTTTACTCTTAGAATTAATACTTGTGAAGAAGCATTTTCATCATCTTCATCCGTTCTATCAATATAATTAAACACTATGTTTTCTTCATCTTTTGGAATATCTACAACAAATTTAGTCCATTCCTATTTCTTTACGTCGGTAACGACCTGATACCTTTGAGCGTAAAGCTCCATTATATATCTAAAGAGACTAATGGCTTTGTCTTTGCTTTCCATGCTAATTTCTATAGGTATTTGAAAATTCCTCCTAATTGATATACATAAATACCTCAGGAGTCAGTAGAACTATCGTTACAAACAACTTTGATTGGACAAAAATAATGTTCTTAAGTTAGGGTGATAATTATTAATTTAGTATCCTTCTTTTTCTCTGGAACAACATTTCTCTTTATTTTATTCTTTAATTGTATATTTCAAAAGATCCATGATTTTTAGCACCATATCGCATGTCTCATCAAAGCTGATATCCTTGGCATAATCGAATTCCTTTTGATAGCTTGACCAAAACGACTGCATTCCAGAGCTGTTTCGGATGCTGTCAACGATGCTTTCATATTGATCAAGAACCGATAAACTACCACGCTTTTTGGCGGTTTCCTCTAAGGCTGTTTTTAATAACTGGGGATCACATTCCGATCTGCGAAGCGTGTAAAGAATATACACATCGTAAAAATCCCTTGGTCGGGTATTGGCGATGTTGCGTGATAATATAGTTTCCAGTTTTTCAGCCAGAATGGTCTCTAGATTATATGCTACAATAGAGATGGAGCGCTCATCGAATAACAACCGGAAGGTATACTTGATTTCGTGAGGCGTAATCTTATCACCGGTAGTTACATCTACTGTCATTGGCACCTTTAGAGGCGGATAGCTGGCAGTCAGGCTTACACGAATGCCCGGATAATCATCGTTTTCACGAATATCGGTTGTTCGATTCACAGAAAAAATCACATCGTCCTCAACTGCTATTTTGCAAATATCTTCAAATATTTCACGAATGGAATCATGGGTGAGTTCAAAACCTTTTATGGTTGTGTCGATATCCATGGTGGTTCTTGTATCAAGACCGACGATGGCTGCGATCAGAAATCCACCTTTCAGGATAAAATTCTCTTTGTATTTCGAAAGAGAAACCCGCTCCAGTAATCGTTCCATCATATAATTTTGCATAACAAGCTGTGCGGAAACATTTTTTTCGGCAGCCATTTTCTTAATATAAGCCTTCAATTGCATAGGATTGTTGGTTATCATAATAGAACCTCCATATATTTTAAAACCTTTGATTTCACACAAAGCCTGTCGGCATAGTTCATGAGTTTTGCAATATCTTTATTCTTAGAGCTGGCATAGGTCTTCATTGCTTGATTGATCACTTGTATATCGCCTCTGTGACGAGTTTTTACAACATCGCAGAGTGTACGTTCAATATCGTATACATTAACCATATTGCCGCTTGGAGAAGATATCGTGGTAATACCTAATTCATAAATCTCTTCAATAGACAGCTTTGCATTGATGCCCTGCTTCTTAACGCCTCCGGTGTTATAACCGAAAGGAAAGGTCATCGTATATCTGATCGGTGTGCGATCGGTCATGCCATGAAGATACAAGGCTGTTTCATGCGAAAAAATTCCTTTTGAAAAACGGTACTGCATAAAAAACAGTTCGTCCTCCCAGACTTCAGGGAGTGCATAAATGCCACGTTCTACTCTATAAATCGTACCGGATTCAACCATAGCACTAAGGCAGCGTCTTGGAATTCTGGCTTCAGTTACTTGTGTGGTCGTCACAATGCCGTTGTTATTTTTTAATATTTGTTGGATTGCAGCTTCGTAGTCGGTCATATCAATCACCTTCTTTGTACGTTCATGCTATAAATCATATCACAATACAGCATAAATGTACACATGTTTTGAAAATCTTTCCATTCTGCCGATCTGACTCTGCGTTCTCACGTAATGGCTACTTCCATACACAATATTATCTCAAACTAAATATACTAGAGGCTTAAATAAAGCTTCTATTTTCCTGCTAATTCTGTAGAAAGAGCAATAATTAAAAATTCCTCCTATCTTTTTAATTAACAGCTTAGCTATTTGAGCCTGTGGGAAAAAACTTTTGGTGGGAAATCAGTGGGAAATATGGATTTTTTACAAAACTTGAGTTGTTAAAATGTTGATATAAGCTGCTTTACTATTATAAGTCACATGACGAAGCAAGACACGGTGCGGCATTCCAAGGGCTTTTGAAGAGATACTTCGGTAAATAGCGAGAAAAAATAAGCGGTCTGACAAATATCAGACCGCTTATTTTTTAAAATTCTTTATGCTCTGTCCTTGCTATTATTTCATTCTGCAATGCCTCGTTGAGGTCACAGAAATAATCGCTGTAGCCCGCTACTCTTACAATCAAATCCTTATACTGCTCCGGATTCTTTTGTGCCTTTCTCAAGGTGTCTGCATTCACCACATTAAATTGAATATGATGCCCATCCAGCTTGAAGTAGCTTCTCACCAAGTGAGAAAGCTTATCTATTCCCTCTTCGTTTTGTACCAAACCAGGTGTAAGCTTTAGGTTAAGCAGCGTTCCCCCTGTTTTGAGGTGGTCCATCTTAGAGGCTGATTTTATTACTCCGGTAGGTCCCTTAGTATCGGAGCCTTGTACCGGAGATATCCCTTCTGATTGAGGCATTCCTGATTTTCTGCCATCCGCAGTAGCTCCAGTTACAGAACCAAAATATACATGACAGGTGGTAGGCAGCATATCAATTCTATAAGTGCCTCCCTTTACAGTCTTCCTTCCATTTACTTCATTGTAGTATACATCAAAAAGCGCTTTCATGATATCGTCAGCATAGTCATCATCGTTTCCATACTTTGGAGTTTTATTCAGCATAAGCTGTCTTATACGCTCATTTTTCTCAAAATTGCTATTCAAAGCTGTTAGCAGCTCTTCCATTGCCATGGTCTTGTTTTCAAACACATGCAGCTTTATGGCAGCAAAGCTATCTGTCAGGGTGCCAATACCCACTCCCTGTATATAATTGCTGTTGTATCTTGCTCCACCCGCATTGTAGTCTTTGCCCTTTTTAATACAATCGTCTACTAATATTGATAGGAAAGGCGATGGCATATACTTGGCATATAATGCTTCGATCATGTTATTTCCACGAATCTTAATCTCAATAAAATGGTGCACTTGTTTTTTATACGCTTCCAATAATTCTTCATAGCTTTTAAAGTCTCTCGGATCACCCGTATTGATGCCCAACTGTTTTCCCGTTCTTGGGTCAAGTCCATTGTTTAAGGTGATTTCTAATACCTTTACGAGGTTAAAATAGCCTGTGAGGATATAAGCTTCCTTGCCAAAAGCACCTGCCTCAACACAACCGCTGGTACCTCCGCAGCGGGCATCCTCTATACTCTTCCCCTGGCGTATCAGCTCTTCTATTACGGCATCAGCATTAAAAATTGACGGCTGTCCCCAGCCCTTTGCGATAATTCTTTCTGCATGCTTCAAAAACTTGTCAGGATTCTTCTTGCTCAGCTGTATATTGGAGCTTGGCTGCAGAAGCCTCATTTCGTCAATGACCTTAAGTATTAAATAGGTCACATCATTAACGCCATCTGACCCATCAATCTTTAATCCACCGTTATTGATATTTGCAAAGTCTGTATAGGTACTACTTTCTGCCAGGGTCACACCTACCTTAGGCGGCGCCGGTTGATTGTTGAATTTTATCCAGAATAGCTCCAACAGCTCTACAGCTTGTTCTTCTGTCAGAGTACCTGCTTCAAACTCCTTCCTATAAAAAGGATATAAATGCTGATCCAATCTGCCCGGGCAGAAGGAATCCCACGTATTGAGTTCTGTAATGACTCCAAGGTGTACAAACCAATAAGCCTGCAGAGCTTCCCAATAAGTTCTTGGAGGATTTGCGGGAACACGATTGCAAACCTCTGCTATTTTCAAAAGTTCTTGCTTCCTAGCTTCATCCTGCTCAATTTCAGCCAACTGCAGCGCCTTTTGCCCATGTCTTTCAGCAAAGACGACGATAGCCTCAGCACAGACGCGCATAGCCTTTAATTCTTCCTGCTTGTCGTAAGCCTCCACATCTTGGATATAATCTAATGTATTTAGCTGTGCATCTATCTCTTGAATAAACTCCAACATCCCTTTTTTGTATATCTTATCATCTGCTACAGTATGGCCTGGGGCCCTTTGCTCCATAAATTCAGTAAATATTCCACTATAGTAGCATTCCTTCCATTCCGCTGTCATTTGTGTGAGCAGCATATCTCTTATTGATTTCTCTTCCCAATAAGGTATTACAACATCTCTATGACCTTGATAAGCTTCCCCACTGACCCTAAAATATGTTTTTTGGCGCTTGTCTATTATCTCAAAATCCTCTAAGGTATGGCAGCAAAGCTCCGGATATGTAGGTGTCGCCTTTGGCATATGGCCTCTCTCTCCTACAATTAGCTCCCCTTCATTTATGCATATGGTCTTGTTTTCCATCAGTGCCTTAAAAGCAAGCGCTCGCATCATAGGAATGGAAACCTTGCCATAGTGCTCCTTATACGCAGCTGTGACTATGAGGGCCCTCTCAATTGTTATAGCAGGCTCTGCATCAAGACTTTTCTGCCTTAAGACCTTTACTCTCTCATTCATACGATTAACCTCCAATTAATACATTTATACTCTGCTCCCGGTACAAAGCTGCAGTTTTATTTATATGTTCCTCATCGGGTATTTTTAGATGCTTTAATCGGTAGTCTTTATTTAATCGCGCATACTTTTCTGATGCTGTATTATGAAATGGCAGCAAATTTACCTGTTCGATACCGTTAATGGATCTTATCAGCGATGCAGTCGCTGCAATGTTTTCTTCATCATCATTTATGCCTGGAATGATCGGTATTCTAATCCATATTCGTTTACACAAAGATGAAAGCAATCTAAGGTTTTGTAAAATAATTTCATTTGATACACCTGTATGCTGCTCATGACGCTCTTTATCTATAAGCTTAATGTCATACAAAAACAAATCAGTGTATTGACTTATTTTCTCTAAACAAGAAGTGCTACCATAACCGCTTGTATCAACAGCAGTATGGATCTCCTTCTTCTTGCAGAGCTGTAAAAGCTCTAGTGTAAATTCGCACTGTGCCAAAGGTTCTCCTCCTGATATGGTTATTCCACCCTTGGAGGAGTCATAGAAAATTACATCCTTTTCCAGATCATGTAATAGCTCCATTGCACTCACTATTCTCCCTGCAAGCTCTATTGCATTGGTACAGCATATCGTTGAACAGCTGCCGCACATTGTGCATAATTTAGTATTTCTATTAATAATGCCGCCAGTACTTTTTAGAGCTCCTACCCTACACACCTTCACACATTCCTCGCAGCCAATGCAATGGTTCGAGAAATGCATAAGCTCACATTGCATGCTTTGGCTTTCAGGATTATGACACCAGATGCAGCTTAATGGGCATCCTTTTAGAAACACAGTGGTTCTTATTCCCGGTCCATCATGTATTGAATATTTTTGTATGTTAAATATGAGTCCCTGCACAACTGTCACCCCAATTACAAAATATATTATAAAGTAAGCATTTATATTTATATAATACAATATTCCTTCATAAAAGTATAAGCACAAGAAAAAGCATCTTTCGCAATGAAAGATGCTTTTGGGATATAAATTTATTTATGCTCACCCAAGTAAGCCTTTTGAACTTCGTCATTTACCATAAGCTCTTTGCCAGGACCCTCCAAGGTGATACTGCCTGTTTCTAATACATATCCATAATCCGCTACTTCTAGAGCAGCTTTTGCATTCTGCTCAATTAGCAAAATTGTCATACCATTTCTATGGATTTCCTTAATTATACCAAAAATATCTTTTACAATAAGAGGTGCCAGTCCCAATGAGGGTTCATCCATCATCAAAAGCTTAGGCTTTGACATCAGAGCTCTTCCAACTGCCAGCATCTGCTGTTCACCGCCAGACAATGTGCCTGCCTTTTGCCAGACTCTTTCCTTCAGTCTTGGGAATAACTCATATACCCAGTTTAAATCTTTCGTTATCTCTTCCTTATTTTTTCTTAGATAAGCACCCAAAAATAAATTTTCTTCTACTGTAAGATTCGAGAAAACTCTTCTTCCCTCAGGTACCAATACAAGTCCCTTTGAAACCATATTAGTAGTCGGCTTGTTTACAATATCTTCACCATTAAACTTAATACTGCCGCCGGAAGCCTTTGCCAAACCCATTATGCTTTTTAGCGTGGAGCTTTTACCGGCCCCATTGGCACCTATCAGTGTTACGATCTTATTTTGAGGAACTTCCAGATTTATACCCTTCAGAGCATGGATTCCGCCATAGTGCACGCTTAAATTGTTAATAGTTAACATTATTCCACCCCCAAATAAGCTTCGATAACCTTCTGATTGTTTTGTATTTCGCTTGGAGTACCATCAGCTATTTTTACACCGTAATCCAATACGTATATTCTTTCACAAATACCCATTACAACTGCCATATGATGTTCTATCATAAGTATTGTTAAATTGTATTTGTCTCTTATTTCTCTAATAAACTCCATAAGCTCCAGAGATTCCTGAGGGTTCATGCCTGCAGCAGGTTCGTCCAGAATCAATAGCTTAGGGTCAGTAGCCAAGGCTCTGGCTATTTCCAGTCTTCTTTGTTTTCCATAGGGCAGACTGGTGCATACCTCATCCTTCAAGTCATCCAGGCCTACTGCTCTCAGTAGTTCCATAGACTTTTCATATACGGCTTTTTCCTTCTTTAAATAGCTGGGTGTCTTTATTACAGCTGATAACAAATTGGAGCCAAATCTCATATGATTAGCTATCAGCACATTCTCCAATACGGAAAGCTGTCCAAATAACCTAATGTTCTGAAAGGTACGTGCAATACCCAGTTTGGTTATTTCGTGGGTTTTCATGCCCGTAATATCCTTACCCTCAAAAACCACCGTTCCGGAGGTAGGAGTGTAAACTCCTGTAATCATATTGAAGCTGGTCGTTTTGCCTGCTCCGTTTGGTCCGATAAGTCCTATGATCTCATTTTGGTTTATTACTAAATCAAGAGCTGATACAGCAGTAAGCCCTCCGAATTTTATAGTCAATTTATCAGTATTTAAAAGAGCCACATTCTCACTTCCTTTTAGCTAATCTTTGCTTTTTTTGTTTTAAACGGCAGTTTCTTGAACCAACTCCACGAAAACTCATTTGTACCCATGAGTCCCCGCTGGTAGAAAAGTATTACCAACATTAGCAATGCAGAGAAAACAACCATACGTGTTCCCGGTACACCGTTAATGATCAGGGAGCCTATCTGCATCTTGCCATCAAGTACTCTCAGTAACTCCTGAGCAATCGTAACAACTATAGCAGAAATTACGCTGCTTGTTATGCTTCCTATACCTCCCAATACAACTATTAGAATAATGTTGAAGGTCAACAGATATCTAAATAGCAGAGGGTCTATAGTATTCATATAGTGACCTAACAATGCTCCTCCAATTCCTGCAAAGAAGGACCCAATAATAAAGGCCATCATTTTATGTTTGAAAAGATTTATACCCATAGCCTCAGCAGCTATTTCGTCCTCTCTTATAGCCTTAAACGCTCTGCCGTAAGTACTGTTAATAAGCAATACCATAAATACTATTGTGATTATAACCAGCCCCCAAATCCACCAGATTGCTTCCTTAGGGCTGTCTGTTACACCGATATATGGAAGACCCTTTAAACCTAAGGCTCCATTTGTCAAGCTCTGAGTGTTAGTGAAAATAACTCTGATGATTTCACTAAAACCAAGTGTAGCTATCGCTAAATAATCATCATTAAGTCTTAGCACCGGTGCACCGATCAGTGCAGCAGCCAAGGCTGCCATCAAGCCTCCTATTATGATAGCGATTGGGAATGGAAGTTGTACATCTAATAGCCATGGTACTATAGGCTCAAGGAAAAAATTCATTTCCTTGGCTTCTCTAGACATTGTAAGCAAGGCACTTGTATAAGCTCCTACTGCCATAAACCCTGCGTGTCCCAAAGAAAACAAACCTACAAAACCATTAATTAAGTTCATACTTATAGCCAAAATAATATAAATACCGCCAAGGTTAAATATTCTAGCCTGAAAAGGAGTCAAAACTTTATTTAGAATAACCAACAGAATTATTACTGCTGCTATGGATATTAGCGATTGAATTACTTTTTCTCTCTTCATATTCTACACCTTCTCTGCTGAATTTTGACCCAACAAGCCAGTGGGTTTAACTAACAGGATTATTATTAAAAGTATAAAAGCGAAAGCATCTCTATAGCCGGATAAGGCAGGAGAGGATGCAACGATTGCGATTTCACCCAGTCCGAGTATAAAGCCGCCCAATACTGCACCTTTAATGTTTCCTATGCCGCCTATAACTGCTGCAATAAAGAATTTAAGTCCAGGCATTACTCCCATCAAAGGAATAAGCTGAGGATATTTAAGTGCCCACATTATACCTCCGATAGCGGCTAAAGCGGAGCCAGTACCAAATGTAAAAGATATTATATGGTTAATGTTTATGCCCATTAGCTTAGCAGCATCATAATCCTTAGAAACAGCTCTCATAGCCATGCCTGTCTTAGTTTTATTTACAATAAAGTTTAATATAACTAAAGCAATAACTGTGATAATTGGTATTATGATTGTAACAATGGATATTGAAACATCTCCAATTCTTACAATTTTAGAAAATATAGGCGCAATAGGAAATGCTTTTGGTCTTCCTCCAAAAAATACAATTGCTAAGTTTTCTATTAGAAATGAAGCTCCTATAGCGGAAATCATAATAGAAATTCTAGGTGAGTTTCTTAAAGGTCTGTATGCCGCCCTTTCCAGTAGGATTCCTAATAAAGCTGTAAGAATAATTGCAATTAAAAAAGCAGCCCACCAAGGTAATAAAAAGGTCGTTATGCTATAAAAGGCAATGTATGTTGCCAACATAAAAATGTCTCCATGTGCAAAGTTAATAAGTCGTAGAATTCCATAAACCATGGTATATCCAATAGCAAGCAGAGCATATAAGCTTCCTAAGGAAATACCATTTACCAAGTGCTGTAAAAATGTTTGAAAACTCATAAATTTTCCCCCAAATTCTGTTAATCTAAATGATTCACTAAGGTCAAAGCTATGTCTATCTATATAAATATCATTATATTCATATTAACTTTAGATAAATAGAGTAGACTTCCTTGCGGAAGTCTACTCGCTTTGGATGTCAGTCTGAGTCTTATTTTTTTATAGGTTCAACAGTTGTTAAATAAGTGAACTTACCGTCTTTAATTGTCTTTATAACAGCTGACTTAACAGCATCTCCATTTTCATCAAGTGAAACTACACCAGCTGCTCCAGGGAAATCCTTTGTTACAGCAACTGCATCTCTGATTGCCTTAGGATCTGCACTACCAGCTCTTTCAATTGCATTTAGAGCTAATATATAAGCGTCATATCCAAGAGCCGTAACTGCTGCTGGCTCTTTGCCGCTGTACTCTTTTGCATAAGCATCAAGGAACTCAGTTGTTACTGGTGTAAGCTTAGCATTTGAATCAAAGAATGTTGAGAAAACAGCACCTTCTGCTGCTGCTCCAGCTATGTCTATAACTTCAGGTGTTTCCCATGTATCTCCGCCAAGCATTGGAAGATTAATTCCTAGCTCTTTTGCTTGCTTCATGATTAATGCTGACTCAGTAAAGTTACCAGGTGCAAATATTGCTTCTGCGCCAGATGCCTTTATACCAGTCAATTGAGCTGTGAAGTCTTGGTCACCAGTGTTGTAGTAACCTGTGTAAACTACAGCATTTTGATCACCTGTCAATTCCACAAATGCATCATTAAAGAACTTAGCCAAACCAACTGAATAATCGTTTGACTTCTCAATTATGAAAGCTACTTTTTTAACTTTTACTTCATTGAACGCGTAGTTAGCCATAACATTACCTTGGAAAGGATCTATAAAGCTGACTCTGAAATAGTAATCATTGTTTAGGGTAACCAATGGGTTCGTAGCAGAAGTTCCTATAGCAGGTATACCAGCTTCTTTGAAAACTGCTCCCGCTGCTATTGATAGACCACTGCCCCAGCTACCTAATACAACTGATACCTTGTCTTGGTCTACAAGTCTTGTTGCTGCATTGGCAGCTTCAACCTTGTCAGATTTGTTGTCTAATACAACTAGTTCAACCTTTTTACCTAAAACTGTTGGGAATAATTTGTTAGCAAGCTTAATACCTTCAAGCTCCAATTCTCCACCAGCTGCATTTGCGCCTGTTAATGGCTCAAATACACCAATCTTTATAACCTCTTCCTTTGGCTGCTCTGCAGGTGCTTGCTGCGAACAACCCACTGCAATGATAGATAATACCATTACAAGCGCTAGTAATAGTGATAACTTCCTTTTCACACGAATTCCCCCTTTATTAATTTCCCTTTTTATGTAATGGGTTTACACCCCTACACACTAAACCCTGATGGTTTGTGAACAATTTTTCACAGCATTGTTTTCACAATACAATAAACACTAGAAATTACGATAAAATTAAAAGAGAAAAAGTAAACAGTATTATT
>Ga0154410_1118_pt1 | contig 26459 bp, 26 predicted proteins | sample RifGroB2_FD_115914 | JGI IMG/M metagenome (GOLD analysis project Ga0154410, IMG submission 115914) | Clostridiales bacterium GWB2_37_7
TAACTGTGATATCAACTAATTGTTTGAACCTACTCAAAAGAATTAATTTTCTTGGTTTCGTTACACTGTTTAGTTTTCAAGGACCATTTAGTTAATGTATTTGCATTCGAAAATCATTAATTTGTGGCTGTCAGAATTTATTCTGAAGTCACTAGTTAATGTACTTGCCTTAGCAAGTCATTAATGTGTCTGTCAACGTCTAGCGCCGACTTTTACTATGATATCAAAATACGTGATCTTTGTCAACATATTTTTTTAATCATTCTATACTTTATGTCTTCACCATCTTGTCTGTTTCTTTCGGCTAGCTTGTCGCTTGACCGGAATCTTATCTTATCATGCCTAATACTATTATGTCAACTGATTTTTTAAATTATTTTAATTTATATCATTTTTTCTATACTTATATCATCATTTATTCTTAAAGATAAATCTATGATCAAAGGTTTTTCTAGCTCATTCCCATTTGACCCAATATAAATCATTACTATCGGTCTGTAATTGAGAATGTTTTCTTCTTCTTGATTTACAATGATTCCTATTTCTCCAGTTGAAAGCATAACCCACTTGCCAAAAGGATAGATACTTATGCTGTTTGCCAAGCCTTGTACTATTTCAGAGCTATAGGTGTTTTCTCCTGCACTAAGAAGATATTCTATACTCTCATTTTTTTCAAACCTTTGCCTATAAGGTCTATCACTTGTTAGTGCATCAAATATATCACATATGCTTATTATTTTGGACATTTGATGTATTTTGTCATTTCTTAAGCCATTTGGATAACCTGTACCGTCAGATCTCTCATGGTGCTGTAATACGATACTTGATATTTCTAAATTGATGCCGTTTTTTTGTTGTAAAATTTCAAAACTGTATCTTGGGTGCATTTGTAGAATCTTTTTTTCTTCATCATTTAGAGGCTGCGCTTTATATATAATATCCTTTGACACCCTATGCATTCCTATATCATGTAATATTGCAGCTGTACCGAGGACTTTTAATCTGTTGTAAGGCATAAACATCTCCTTGCCAACACATAGAGAATAAAGCGCTACATTTATACTATGATTGAATACATTTTCTCCCAAAGGTCTTATAGTTATCAAAAGCTTAATAATACTATCATTATTTAATACTTCTGATATTATTTTTTTTATTTGATCTATATCTTTATTTTCCTTAAGAAATTTCTTGGCTGTAGTATCAATAATATCTTCTACTTCTTTTAAAATGATTTGATTGATGTTAATTCTATTTATATTATTTCCTTTATTGACCTTCCTATATACAAAAATATAGCCGTTATAACATTTATAAAGCTTTTGCATGATTGAATTGTTAACTTCTGAATTTTTTTTAACTAGTATACCTCCCGTAATACCATATATGTCTTTTGCAACGATATCTCCAACTACTAACTCTGCTAATCTCACTTTTAAAATTTTTTCAGTCAAAAAACCGCCTCCTTTAAGCTTATTAAAAAAGCTATTAAACCGATATTCAGTTTAACAGCTTTTGTTTATAACGAGGCAAAAATATGTCCCTCACTTCTATAAGTGGCGGGTTCCGATTTCAGCAACAGGAGGTGGGCATATATCCCCCTGCCTCGTTGAAACGCCTTGGGTAGTTTTTTGCAACAAGTGCAAAAAACTTTCAATAAATCTTGTTATAACGAGTATGAAGGTTTATTTTACTATAATTCAATAATACTACAGAAAAACCTTTTTATATGTCTAATTCTGCGCTGATTTTTGCTATTGATACGATGCTGTCACTTTCATCTACTCTCATAACCTTTACACCTTGAGTGCTTCTTCCCAGCTCTGAAATTTCATTTACATTGATTCTTATGATGATGCCGCTTGTATTTATAAGCATGATCTCATCATTTTCTTTTACTACTTTCATGCCGACAAGTTCACCTGTTCTATTGGTTATCTTTGATGTAAGTATTCCTTTACCGCCTCTTGACTGAATTCTGTATTCTACAAGAGGAGTTCTTTTTCCAAAGCCGTTTTCGCTGATAACCAGCAAATCTGCTGTCTCCTCTATGATATCCATACCGATAACTGCATCGTTTTTATCAAGGTTAATACCTTTTACGCCTTGTGTTCCTCTACCCATGCTTCGAACATCGTTTTCGTCGAATCTTATAGACATACCATCTTGCGTAACAGTTATAAGCTCTGTTGTACCTCTTGTAAGCTTAACAGAAATCAACTCATCCTGTTCCAATAAGGTGATCGCTGTTATTCCTGTGTTTCTGGATGTCTCATACTCTTGCAGTTCTGTTTTCTTGACCAATCCGTGTTTTGTCATAAATATCAGGTATTTACCATCTTGGAAATCCTTAATATTTATGACTGCACTAACTTTTTCATCAGGATCCAACTGCAGAAGATTAACCAATGCAGTACCTTTTGCCTGTCTGCCGGCTTCAGGTATTTCATAAGTTTTTAATTTATACATCTTACCTTTATTCGTAAAGAATAAAATATAATTATGCGTAGAGGTTATAAATAGATGCTCTACAAAGTCATCTTCTCTTGTTTGCAATCCTGTTATTCCTTTGCCTCCACGTCTCTGACTCTTGTAAGTATCTGCAGGAAGTCTCTTCACGTAACCAAAGTGAGTGATCGTAACTGCAACTTCGTGCTCTTCTATAAAGTCTTCGTCATTCAGCTCTTCAAGAGAAGCTGTAATTCTGGATCTTCTCACATCTGCATATTTTTTCTTTATTTCCAAAAGTTCTTCTTTTATTACCATTAGCATTTTAAATTGGTTGGCAAGCAAGGATCTATAATATTCAATATCCTTTATCAATGCAAGATACTCTTCTTCTATCTTGCCTCTTTCCAAGCCTGTCAGTGTTCTCAATCTCATTTCTGCGATAGCATCTGATTGTGCTTCAGAAAGTCCAAATCTCTCCATCATTCTTTGCTTTGCTTCCGGTACAGTCTTTGAGCCTCTAATTATGCTGATAATTTCATCTATATTGTCAAGAGCTATTCTCAAGCCTTCTAATATATGAGCTCTTGCTTCTGCTTTTCTTAGATCAAATTCTGTTCTTCTAGTAAATACATCTACTTGATGAGCTATATAATGCTTAATAATCTCTTTTAGATTTAAAACCTTTGGTTGTCCGTTCACTAGAGCAAGCATTATGATGCTGTAAGTGTCCTGAAGCTGAGTATGCTTATAAAGCTGATTAAGAATTATATTTGCATTGACATCTCTCTTAAGCTCTATAACTATTCTCATACCTGTTCTGTCTGATTCATCCCTAAGATCTGATATGCCTTCTATTTTTTTCTCCTTTACAAGCTCTGCTATCTTCTCTATTGTTGAAGCTTTGTTCACTTGATAAGGGATTTCTGATATTAATATCCTAGATTTATTACCGGACATTTGCTCTATTTCTGCATTGGCTCTAACAATAACCTTTCCTCTTCCGGTAGCATAAGCTTTCTTTATTCCTTCTCTTCCCATTATGATGCCGTAAGTAGGAAAATCCGGACCTTTTATATGCTTCATCATTTCATCTAATTCAATTTCAGGGTTATCAATTGTTGCTACCACGCAGTCAATTACCTCTCCCAAATTGTGAGGAGGTATTGAAGTCGCCATACCAACAGCTATACCATTAACACCATTCACCAAAAGGTTAGGATATCTTGAAGGAAGCACATCAGGTTCTTTTAGACTATCGTCGTAATTTGCTGAAAAATCTACTGTTTCTTTATCAATATCTCTTAATAGCTCTGTAGCTATCTTGGACATTCTTGCTTCTGTATAACGCATAGCAGCTGCACTGTCTCCGTCTACAGAACCAAAGTTCCCATGTCCATCTATCAATTGATATCTATATGAGAAATCCTGTGCCATTCTGACCATGGTATCATATACTGCTGCATCACCATGTGGGTGATATTTACCCAAAACTTCACCTACCGTAGTAGCTGACTTACGGTAAGGCTTATCTGGTGTAAAATTTAAATTATTCATAGCATAAAGTATACGTCTATGAACCGGCTTAAGACCGTCTCTTACATCTGGCAGTGCACGAGATACTATTACGCTCATCGCATAATCTATAAAGGATTTTTTGACCTCATCTTCTATGTTAATTGGAACTACACTTTGTTTTTCTATATCCAATACAATTACCTCCAAAAACTCTTCTTTTGTATATAAATCTAATGTATATTTCGTAACATATATATTTTTTGTACTATACGTCTAGATTTCTTACATACTTTGCATTGTTTTCAATAAACTCTCTCCTTGGCTCAACCTTGTCACCCATAAGTATAGTGAATATTTCATCCGCTGCAACTGCATCCTCCAAGGTAACCTGCAAAATCGTTCTTTGTTCAGGATTCATGGTTGTATCCCAAAGCTGTGTCGCATTCATTTCTCCAAGACCTTTATACCTCTGAATACTTGTATCCTTATGCTTTTTCAATAATTCATTAAGCTCTTTATCATTAAATGCATATCCAAAAACCTTAGTTCCTGCTTTATTCTTTAGAGCATAAAGAGGAGGTTGTGCAATATAAACATAACCTGCATCAACAAGAGGTCTCATATATCTGTAAAAGAATGTAAGAAGCAATACTCTTATATGTGAACCATCTACGTCAGCATCTGTCATAAGGATAATCTTATGATAACGCATTTTTTCAATATTAAAATCATCGCTTATTCCTGCTCCAAAAGCAGTGATCATGTTCTTTATCTGTTCACTGGAAAGGATTTTGTCTAATCTTGCTTTTTCTACGTTAAGTATTTTACCTCTTAATGGCAATATTGCTTGATTCTTTCTATCTCTTCCCTGTTTTGCCGACCCACCTGCAGAGTCACCCTCAACTATATATATTTCGCTTAAAGATGGATCTTTCTCTGAACAGTCAGCCAGTTTGCCTGGTAGGCTTGTGCTTTCAAGCACGTTCTTTCTTCTTGTAAGCTCTCTTGCTTTTTTTGCTGCTTCTCTTGCTCTGGCTGCAGTAAGTGCCTTTTCTATTATTATTTTTGCACTTGCTGGATTCTCTTCAAGATAAGATTCAAAATGTTCACTGACTACAGCATCCATAATTCCTCTTACTTCAGGATTACCAAGCTTTGTCTTGGTTTGCCCCTCAAACTGAGGATCAGGAATTTTTATGCTAATTACTGTTGTAATACCTTCTCTTACGTCTTCACCTAGAAGATTTGCATCATTTTCTTTTAAAAACTTATACTTTCTGGCATAGTCATTAATAACCTTTGTAAGGGAGTTTTTAAAACCGGTTGCGTGTGTTCCACCTTCCAAGGTATTTATGTTATTAGCAAAGCTAAAGATGTTTTCTGCGTAGCTTGAATTGTACTGTACCGCAACTTCAACCTCTAGCTCATCCTTTTTTGTATGAATATATATAGGCTCATCATGTAATGGATCTTTATTTTTATTTAGATATTTTACAAAAGATATAATACCACCTTCATACATAAAGGTTTTTTCTGCTTCATATCTTTCATCTTTTAAATTTATTTTAACGCCTTTATTCAAAAATGCCAATTCTCTAAGTCTATGCTCTAAGGTGTCGTAGTTATATTCTAATTCTTCAAATATCTCATGATCCGGCTTAAAGGATACTGTAGTACCTGTAGCTTCTGTTTCACCAATTACAGTTAACTTAGTTACAGAATTTCCTCTCGAATATTTTTGATGATGAATTTTGCCATCTCTTTTAACCTTTACAATCAGCCATTCTGATAATGCGTTAACTACAGATACACCAACACCATGAAGACCGCCGGAAACCTTGTAACCGCCGCCTCCGAACTTACTGCCTGCATGCAGCACAGTAAGAGCAACTTCAACTGCGGGTATACCCATTTTGGGATGTATTCCTACAGGAAAGCCTCTTCCATCGTCCTCTACACTAATTGAATTGTCTTGATGTACAGTTACATTTATGTTTCTGCAGCCGCCCTCATACACTTCATCAACCGCATTGTCTACAATTTCCCAAACCAAATGGTGCAAGCCTTTTACACCGGTACTTCCTATATACATACCAGGTCTTTTACGCACTGCCTCCAGTCCTTCTAAGACTTGTATCTGTTCTGCTTCATATTGCTGTAAACTATTCTTGTTTTCCTCCATAAATTTGCCTCAACCTCCAAAAAATAATAAATATATACGAAACCTACTTAAGTGCTATATTATCTATAAAACCTGCTCTTTTGTACAATGTAACTGAGGAAATAGGAGACAAGTATATTATAGTCTTATTGTTTTTTTCTGTAAGAATAAAGGTTTTCGGTTCATCTTCAGATATCTTTCTTATAAAACCTTCATCTTCAGCTATACTCAAAAATTCCTTCGTTGTATTTGATAAATTACTTGATTCTATGTCCATTATGGATATTACATCTTTTATGGATATTACAATATCTCCACCTAAATGAATAAACATCTATTTGGCCTCCTTAGGATTGATTCTTGTCCTAGAATTTTCTCACCTATCATTATAACTCTTTGAAGTAAAAACTAAAAGCATTGTATAAGAAAATATCATTTATTGTATATTTTTCCTTCTATTACATTAAATAGGCTGTGCTTTTCTAGATTTAAATTTTTAAAATATTCCACATCCGTGCAGGTAATAAAGGTTTGAATATCCTTTATAAATTTCATAAGAAATATTTGCCTCTCAGTGTCAAGTTCTGAAAAAACATCATCCAATAACAAAATTGGATAAGAATCTGTTTCATAATTCATAAATTGAAGCTCTGCGATTTTTAGTGATAAAAGAGTTGTACGCTGTTGTCCCTGCGAGCCATATGTCTTCACTTCCATGTCATTTATATAAAGCAATAAATCATCTCTATGAGGACCTTTGTGTGTCACACCTCGTTGGATGTCTATATTTCTAAACTTATCCAGGTCTCTCTGAAATATTTCTTTTATATGCTCTTCATTATGATCAATATAGTCAATAGAGCTTTTATAAATCAGCTTTAAATTTTCTTTGTTGTTTGTAATACTTTTGTGAATTTGATTTGCATAGTTTTCTATAAGCTTAAGAAATTCTATTCTTTCTTTTATGATTTTGGTGCCATACTCTATTAGCTGTTGATCCCATATTTCTATTGTATCAATTATTTTTGCATTACTTTTAGCCTGCAGCAATAAGTTATTTCTTTGCATAACAAGCTTAACATATTGACTCAGGCTATAAAAATATCCAGGCTTAATCTGTGAAAGTATAATATCTACAAACCTTCTTCTTTCTGCCGGACCTTCTTTTATTATTTTCATATGGTCTGGCGAAAAAATTACTGTTATAAGATTGCCTAAAAGCTCTCCTGTTTTACTAAGCTTTACGCCATTATGCTTCATAGCTTTTTTTTGATTTTTCTTTAAATACATTTCAAGGTTGTTTTCTATATTCTCTTTTTCATAGATTATCTTAATTTTTGAGTCTTCTTTGCTCCAGCGTATGAGCTCACTATCTTTTTGAGATCGATGAGATTTACCTGTAGACAAAAGATATATTGACTCTATTATATTTGTTTTACCTTGAGCATTTTGTCCATAAAATATATTAACTCCATTATTTAACTCTATTTCTTCATGCTCATAATTTCTAAAATTCTTTAGAGAAATATGCTTTATATGCAAAATAAGCACTCCTTACTATTTAAATCACACTAAAGATTTTACATCAGAATATATAAAGGTTTGTGCGATTTATGAATAGCAGTTAATATTTCGGGCTAATTGAAAAATACAAAATGTTTAGCACGAAACATATAGCTAATACTATTCCCTCACAATTTTGTACTGATTCCCTAAAACCTCGATAATATATCCATCATAAAGCTTCTTGCCTCTTGCAAACTCAACTACATTATTGACCTTTATCTTACCGTCAATAATAAGCGCTTTTGACTCTCCTCCTGTGCTTGCAATTTCAGCCCATTTCAAAAATTGATCCAATTTTATAAATTCACTATTTATTTTTATATCCTTCATTATATCACCTGCTTTTATTTTTATAGATTTGTTATCTCTACATAAAACCACCCATTGGTTCATTTATATAGAAATTAGACCATTGGGTGGTAAATATCATTATTTTTTAAATCTGGTAGGTAGGATCAAGTATAAGTATCCTGTGTCGTCTAAAGGTCTTAATATACTAGGGCTTATATTTGTAGTAAATTCTATCGTAATATTGTCGCTTTCTATTACCTTTAAAACATCCATAAAATATTTTGCATTAAATGCTATTTCAATATCTTCACCCTGCTTGTTAATCTTTAATTCTTCCTGAACATCTCCATTCTGTGAATTTGATTTGATAGACATTACATCATCATTTAATTCAAACTTTATCATATTATTACTGGAATCTCTTGCAAACAAGGCTGCTCTCTCACAAGATTCTATCAACTGCGAAGTTTTAACTGTAATCTTTATTTTATAGTCATTAGGTATTATTTGTTTATAGTTAATGAATTCTCCCTCAAGAAGTCTTGAAATAACGATTGTGTCCTGTACTTGAACAAGAATTTGATTTTTTGAGAAGTATATATTTACAGGTTCTTCTGTATCCTCTAATATCTTTCCTATTTCAGAAAGAGATTTTCCGGGAATTACTGATTTGAAGCTTGTATCATTCATCACACTACAATTCTTCACTGCCATTCTAAACCCATCTAAAGCAACCATAGAGATCTTGTCTCCTACAACCTCAAATAAAACTCCTGTTAGTATTGGACGTATTTCATCTGTAGATACTGCAAATATAGTTTGTCTTATCATTTCTTTAAATTTATTTTGAGTAATAACAATTCCATTTTCTTTTTTTACAGTTGGTAAATCAGGATATTCGTCTGCAGTCATACCATTTATCTTAAAATTAGAGTTCTCACATTTTATATAAACTATATTGTTGTCTTTCATTTCTAACTCTATATCTGAATCTGGAAGCTTTCTAACAATTTCACCCAGCATTTTTGATGAAATTACTGTTTTACCTGGTACTATAACATCTACATTTATGGTTGTTTCTATTCCAACCTCTAAATCGGTACCGATAAGTCTAAGCTTTCCGTTTTTGGCTTCAAGAAGAATACCTTCCAATATAGGAAGTGTGGTTTTTGACGGCACTGCTTTTTGAACAATATTGATGCTATTTAACAGCAAATTTTTATTGGTAATAATTTTCATTGTGGATAACCTCCAAAACCTTAATTATATATATATAAATTAAATAATAAATAGTAATAGTAATAGGGGCTGTGAATTTGTTAAGAACTCCTTTTTTGTTTAGAAGTATATGGATTCCTGCTGTTAATAAAATGTTGAGGATTTAGGGTCGTTTATCCACAGAAAAAAGATAAAAAAATTTAATTATTAATTATCAACAGTTTATCAATAGCATATCTACAAGATATCAAGAAGCAAATAAAATAATAAATGTTTTCGCCCCTTTTGGGGCGAATAATTATTTACAGTCTATTTTATTTGTTTTCGATTCTATTTCTCAAATCTTCTATAATGGATTTTAAATTGGGATCTATTTTGATATCATTTGATATCTTTTCATGGGCGTGCATGATAGTAGTATGATCTCTACCAAATTCTTCACCTATTTTTGGAAGTGATAAATCAGTTATTTCTCTACAAAGATACATTGCAATTTGTCTTGGATAAACAATAGATCTGTTCCTTTTCTTTGCATTGAAATCTTCAATTTTAAGGTTGAAATAGCTGCCTACTGCATCTTTTATGTTATTTGCACTAACGATCTTGGGTTTTATATTGGATATGATATCTTTAAGAGCTTCCTCTGCTAATGCTTCGTTTATTTCTCCGTTGGTCAATGAAGAATACGCGACTATTCTTATTAATGCTCCTTCAAGTTCTCTTATATTAGATTGAATCTTTTTTGCGATGAGAAGCATTACATTATCAGAAATTTGCAAGTTTTCAATTTTTGCTTTTTTCTTCAAGATAGCTATTCTTGTTTCAAGATCCGGCGGTTGTATATCAGCTATTAATCCCCATTCAAATCTGGAACGCAACCTATCCTCTAGTGTAGGTATTTCCTTTGGTGGTCTATCACTGGAAATAATAATCTGTTTATTCGCTTCGTGAAGAGCGTTAAAGGTATGGAAAAATTCTTCTTGAGTTCTTTCTTTACCGGCTATAAATTGAATATCGTCAACCAAAAGAACATCTATGGTTCTATATTTATTTCTAAATTCTACGTTTTTATCATCTCTAATCGAGTTTATAAGCTCATTTGTAAAGGTTTCGGAGGATACATAAACTACTTTTGCCTTTTTATTTTGATTTAATATATAATGTCCGATTGCATGCATAAGGTGAGTCTTACCTAATCCAACTCCTCCATATATAAATAGAGGATTGTATGCTTTTGCAGGAGATTCAGCAACTGCTACTGAAGCAGCATGTGCAAGTCTATTGCTGTTGCCAATTACAAAGGTATCAAAAGTATATTTAGGGTTCAAAGAGCTATTTGTTTGTTCATCAACTGCTCTTTCTTGTTTCCTTTGCTCTTCCACTAATTCTTTTTCTTCAGAGCCAATTATTAGATGTATATCATAATAAATTGAAGAAACCTGCTTTAAAGCATTTCTTATTAATGTGAGATATCTAGCCTCCAATATACCTTTGGTAAAATCGTCAGGTACTGTAAAAGTAAATACATTATCCGTTAAAGATACCGGTTGTATTGCTTTTAACCATGTATTAAAGCTTACCTCGGTTAGTTCAACTTTGATTAAATCTAAAGTTTTGTCCCATATTTCATGCATGCGAGGATTCATCTTGTACCTCCTTATCAAGACAATAAATATAGTCTTAAATTATATTCAAAAAAATCAGATATCAACAAACTTGTACACAATTTCTAAACAAAAAAAAGAACGGAGACAAAAAAATATACATGTATAAAAATGTTAATAAGTTGTTAATATTAAATAAAGAAAAATACATTGTAAACAAGCTTAATTCTAAGAAATCCACAATGCAGACAATATAAAAACTAGTATTTTATTAGAGTATTGACTACAAAAAAGAATTTAATACACATAAAAGACTAGTTATACACAAAATATACACAACTGTTAATAACTTAAGCAATTATAGCATAAATATAACAAGTTATACACAAGCACATAAATATAATAACAAAAGTAGGATTTAAATACAATGTTTATCCACAAATAAATGCGATTCTTAATCTATATATTCACAGATTGATCAGTCGCTGGTATAATATAATGGCTTGACATAGAGTAGCAATATATATATAATTTTAATGTATGATGGTGAATTGTGCATAATGTTAAATTATTGTTTTAATTGCTATTGTTACTAGTCTTGAGCATATTGCCTGATTTAATAGAAAACAGTTTAACATTAATATAACGAGGCGAAAAGAGGCCCCTCACTAAATTAAGTGGTGGGTTCCGATTTCTGCAATAGGCTGTGGGCATATCCCCCTGCCTCGTTGAAACGCTTCGGGTAGGTTTTTTGCAAAAAGCGCAAAAAACTTTCAATAAAATCTTGTCATAAGAACACTGGGTTGGGGGGTGTAAGCATGTTAATGACATATCAACCAAAGAAGAGACAGAGAAAGAAAGTTCATGGCTTTAGAGAAAGAATGAGCACTGCAAATGGCAGATTGGTTTTAAAGCGTAGAAGAAGAAAAGGTAGAAAAAGACTAACAGTTTAAGGCCGCATCTGTGGCCTTTTTCTGTAGTAAAAAATAATTATTATAACCACGGAGGCTTTATGATTACCCTACGACGTATGAAGAAAAACTTTGAATTTAAAAAAGTATACAGCGAAGGAAGATATTATGTAGAGAAATACCTAGTGATGTACTCTATTAAAAACTCTTCAGATTACAATAAGGTAGGGTTTTCTGTAAGCAAGAAAGTAGGAAAAGCAGTCATAAGAAATAGAGTTAAGAGATTAATGAAGGAAAACTTCAGAATGCTGGAAAGCGATGCAAAGAAAGGCTTTGATATTATTTTTACCGCGAGACCTGTAAGCGCTGAAGCTGATTTTGAAGCTTTTAAAAAATGTATGGAATCTGCCTTGATTAGAGGGCGTATATTAAAGAAACAATAAAGAAGTAATATTTATGAAAAAAATACTTATATTTTTAATAAGATTGTATCAAGTCTTTATTTCTCCATTGTTAGGAGGGAACTGTCGTTTTGCACCTACTTGCTCACACTATGCAATACAGGCTATCAATAAGCATGGAGTAATAGTAGGTATAAAATTGGCTGCAATTAGAATATCTAAGTGTCATCCTTTTAATCCTGGAGGCTATGATCCAGTGCCTGACTTAGAAAAAAAACACGATAAATAGACCGCATAGATTTTTATGTAGCAAAGCAAATATAGAAATATGCTACTTAAGTCTAAGTTATGCTTAGATGCGATTTATTAATAGCGATATATGCTTTGGCACTTGTAAAAAATTAATGTATCGTGCGAAGCATATAGTTAAGTGCTAAGATAAACAAAACATTTATAAGGGGGAAATACCTTGAATTTAAATTTTATAGCTATGCCAATGGGTCAACTAATGAATTGGCTAGTACAAATTGTTGGCGATTATGGGTATGCTATTATTGCATTTACCATAATCACAAAATTGCTGTTACTTCCTATTAATATTAAGCAAACCCATTCTACAAAGAGAATGAACGATATACAGCCAAAAATGAAGGCAATACAGGAAAAGTACAAGAATGATAAAGAAAAGCTCAATGAAAAGCTTATGGAGCTATACAAGGAAGAAAAGTATAATCCGGCTTCAGGTTGTTTGCCTGCATTGATACAGCTTCCTATAGTAATAGCGTTATTTAATGTTTTGAGAGATCCAGTTAAATATGTATTTGGGTCTGAACAAGCTTATAATGTAATACAAAAAGGATTTTGGTGGATGACCAATATTGGTCTTGCAGAGACAAAGGCTACATTGCTTATGATTGGTGGGTTCGGAATACCTTTACTAGCAATTATTTCTGGTGTTACAACCTATATTCAAATGAAGATGGTATCACCTAATACAAAGGATCCAACACAAAGTTCAATGATAAAAATGATGCCTATTATGTTTGCATATATCACGTATACTGTACCTGCCGGTCTGGCAATTTATTGGATAGTTGGTAATCTGTTTACAATAGCTCAACAGTACATTATGTTGAGAAACAAACCTGCACAAAAGGAGGCATAACAGCGAAATGAAATATTTAGAGAAAAGCGCTAAGACAATAGAAGAAGCTATTGAGCTTGCTTTGAAAGAGTTGAATGCCACGAAGGATCAAGTAGAAATAGAGGTTCTGGAACAGCCTAACAAAGGTATTTTTGGAATTATTGGTTCAAGATTAGCAAAAGTAAAGGTTACAGTAAAGGAACAACCAAAGGCAGAGGTTAAAGCTAAGGAAATTAGGGAGACAAGACCTGCAAGGGGAAGTGAACCAGGCCTGCCAGCTACTGTGGAAGATAAAAATGCTGCGCAGAAGTTTATAAGAGAAGTATTGGATGCCATGGGCATTGTAGCTGAAATCAGAATTAAGGGTGTACAAGACAGCTTGCATATAAATCTGTCCGGTCCTAAAATGGGCATTATTATTGGAAGAAGAGGGCAGACTTTAGACTCACTTCAATACCTTGTTAGTCTAGTTGTAAATAAGGATAAAGGTAGAGATGGTTATATAAAGGTTATTCTTGACACCGAGGATTATAGACGTAAAAGAGAAGAGACTTTAGTAAGGCTAGCTAAGCGTTTGGCGGATTCAGTTGTTAAGACGGGCAAAAAAGTGGAGTTGGAGCCTATGAATCCTTATGAAAGAAGAATTATCCACTCTGCATTGCAGAGTAATGATAGAATTACCACATTTAGTGAAGGTGAAGAGCCATACAGAAAAGTGGTAATAGCAGTTAAATAATTCCTAACCCAGTAGAGATACTGGGTTAATTTTTTCTTGTCCCTATTCGTTCAAAATAGTAATATAATATATAATTGGAATAATACATAGTGAAGTAGTCAACTTGGAAGGAGCATGCACAGTGTTTGATGATACTATTGCGGCTATTGCTACGGCTCCGGGAGAAGCCGGTATAGGAATAGTTAGGCTAAGCGGAAACAAAGCAATTGATATTTTAGATAAGCTTTTTAGAGGAAAAAAGAGAATGTCAGCCTTTGATATCGTCTCAAGGATGGCTACTTATGGGCATATAGTCGATGAGGATCTAAATGTTGTAGACGAAGTTCTTGTTATTATTATGAGAAAACCTAATTCATATACTACTGAGGATGTTGTAGAAATACATTGCCATGGCGGTATCATACCGGTAAGAAGAATTATGGAGCTGGTACTCAAAAACGGAGCTGTAATGGCAGAGCCGGGTGAATTCACCAAAAGAGCCTTTTTAAATGGCAGAATTGATTTGACTCAGGCAGAAGCAGTCATTGACGTAATTACCTCTAAAACAGAGACTGGTCTTAATGCTGCGTTATATCAATTAGAGGGTGATTTATCTCAAGAGCTTCACAGGATAATGGATGAGATTTTGTCTATTTTAGCACATATTGAGGCTTCTATAGATTTTCCAGAGCATGATATAGAAGAAATAACGCTAGATAATATACTAGTGACTGCTGTTGGTGTTTCTAAATCGATTAAGAAGCTAAGTGACAGCTTTGAGGAAGGAAAAATTATAAGGGATGGCTTGAGCACAGCTATTGTTGGACGCCCAAATGTAGGAAAGTCTTCCTTGCTGAATATATTGGTCAGAGAGAATAGAGCTATTGTTACAGATGTTCCAGGTACTACAAGAGATATTATAGAAGAGTATCTCAATATAGGTGGAGTTTTGGTAAAGCTTATAGATACAGCCGGAATAAGGGAAACAGAAGATATAGTAGAAAGAATTGGCGTAGAGCGAACAAAGTCTGCAATTGAAGAAGCAGAGGTAGTGATTTTTACAGTGGATGCATCAGTACGCCTAACCCGTGAGGATCATGACATTTTGCAATTGATTAAAACGAAGAATGTTATTGTTGCAGCAAACAAAATTGATAAGGGAATAAATGAAGATATAAAAATCCTGATTGACATATTTGGTGAAGACCGTGTGATTGAAATGTCTGTTAAGCAAAAAATAGGAATTATTAAATTAGAGGATACTATTAAGGATTTGGTTTATCATGGTCAAGCTGCTGTTAATAAAAATAAGATGGTTACAAATATTAGGCATAAAGATTTGTTAGATAAGGCTTTGGATAGCGTAAATAGAGCAATTGAAGCCATGCGGAGTGGAGTGCCGATTGACTTGATATCAGTGGATATCAAGGATGCCTGGGGTAGGATTGGACAAATAACCGGTGATGTAGCAGAGGAAGATATAATAAATGAAATTTTTAGCAAGTTCTGTATAGGTAAGTAGAGGTGATACTGTGGAATATTTTGCGGGTGAATATGATGTTGTAGTAATTGGCGCAGGGCATGCAGGCTGTGAGGCGGCTTTGGCTTGTGCGCGCATGGGTGTTAAAACTTTGGTAACAGCCATAAATCTTGATAGTATAGCTATGATGGCATGTAATCCATCTATAGGGGGACCAGCTAAAGGGAATTTAGTGAGAGAGCTGGATGCTTTAGGTGGTGAGATGGGTATCAATACTGACAAAACCATGCTGCAGATTAGAATGCTTAATACCAAAAAAGGACCGGCTGTCAGAAGCTTAAGAGCTCAGGTAGACAAAAAGCGATATCAGGATCGAATGAAATACATTTTGGAGTGTCAGGAAGGCTTGAGTATCAAGCAAGCTGAAATTGTTAAGATTAATTTTGAGAAAGGTAAAGTTGCTAGCGTTGTAACACATTTGGGAGCAATTTATAAATGTAAATGTGTAGTTGTTGCTTCAGGTACGTATTTGAAGGGTAAAATTGTAGTTGGAGAAACCAGCTATGATGGAGGACCCAATGGTCTATTTCCTGCTATGAAGTTATCAAGCTGTCTTGAGGATATCGGTATTAGAATAAGAAGATTCAAGACCGGTACGCCGGCAAGAATAGATGCCAGGACAGTTGTATTTGAAGAAATGTCAGAGCAGCCGGGGGATACGGATATAAATACGTTTTCTTTTTTGACTGGAGATATAGAGCTAAAACAGCTTCCTTGCTATCTGACTTATACCAATGAAAGGACACATCAGATAATTAGAGATAACATACATAGGTCCCCTTTATATACCGGTGATATTGTAGGTGTAGGACCTAGATACTGCCCTTCAATAGAAACTAAGATTATTAGTTTCCCTGAGAAGGAAACACATCAGATTTTTATAGAACCAGAGGGTGTATTTACTAGGGAGATGTATGTTCAGGGCATGAGTTCTAGTCTTCCAGAGGATGTGCAGATTGAGATGCTTCATAGTATAGAGGGGCTTAAGGAATGTCATATGATGCGCCCTGCTTATGCTATAGAATATGATTGCATTGATCCCACACAGCTGAATTTAAGCTTGGAATCAAAACTGAGATCCGGCTTATACTTTGCAGGGCAGATAAATGGAAGCTCTGGCTATGAAGAGGCAGCGGCGCAAGGTATAATGGCAGGTATAAATGCAGCATTAAAGGTACAAGGCAAAGAGCCATTTGTTTTGGATAGGTCGGAGGGCTATATTGGTGTTCTTATTGATGATCTGGTTACTAAAGGAACCAATGAACCTTATAGAATGATGACCTCCAGATCTGAATATAGATTAATACTTCGACAGGACAATTGTGATTTGCGTCTTACTCAAAGGGGGTATGATATAGGGCTTGTTACAGTTGAGAGATATAATAGATTTATACATAAGAAAAGTATTGTTGATAAAGAAATAGAGAGACTTAAAAGTAAGAGAATAACAAGTACAGAGCTTGTTGTGAAATATTTAGAGAAATATCGAAGTGCAGAGATTAAGGGTGGAATTTCTTTATACGAATTGCTGAAACGTCCAGAAATCAGCTATTTTACCATTATAGAGATTGATCATGAGTTTGAAGAGCTAGGAAGAGAAATTGGAGAGCAGGTGGAGACACAGATAAAATATGAGGGCTATATTAAAAAGCAGCTAAGTCAAGCTGAACATTTCAAGAAGTTGGAAAACAAAAAGCTGCCGAGGGAAATTGACTATAATAGTATAAGAGGACTATCCCTTGAAGCTCAGCAAAAGCTCTCTGAAATAAAGCCTGATAACTTAGGGCAAGCTTCAAGAATTTCTGGAGTTTCACCCGCTGATATATCTGTACTGATGGTATATATTGAGCAGATGAGGAGAGGCAAAAGGAGTGATGCAAATGAGTAATCAAATATTGCAGAATGGGCTAAAAGAGCTGAACATCGCAGCTACACAGGAAGCCATGGATAAGCTGGAAAACTTAAAAACTCTTCTGTTGGAATGGAATGAAAAAATTAATCTAACAGCCATAACAGAACCGAGAGAAGTTGACATAAAGCATTTTCTTGATTCTGCTACCTGCTTGGCAACGGGGTATATTAAGGATGGTGCAGATATTATTGATGTAGGTACAGGTGCTGGCTTTCCTGGTGTACCTATTAAAATTTTAAATGAGAGTCTGAATATGACCTTATTGGACTCTCTAAATAAAAGAATTAAATATTTAGAGGATGTAGTGAACAAACTAAATCTTAAGAATGTAAAATTGGTGCATTCAAGAGCTGAGGATGGAGGCTCGAACAAGCTGTATCGTGAGAAATATGATGTTGCGTTATCTCGAGCTGTAGCATCAATGAATGTATTATGTGAGTATTGCCTTCCTTTTGTTAAAGTAGGAGGATACTTTATTTGTCAAAAGGGTCCAGCTTACAAGGATGAGCTAGATCATGCTTCCAAGGCTATTGAGGTACTTGGAGGAAAAATTAAGGAAGTAAAAAGCTATGAACTGCCTACTAGTGACATAACTCATTATATTATTATTATAGAAAAGATAAAAGAGACTCCGACAAAATATCCTAGAAAAGCAGGGAAGCCGACATCAGAGCCAATTAATTGACATAGAGCGCAAAAAATGTAGATAAATTATTTGAAAACCACTGCTTATTTATAATAAGAAATAGAAGGAAGTCATAGGTTTTTGGCGAATTGATTAAATGTTATGAATGAATTGTACAAGCTTAGATAATTTGGAGAGGAATGATGGACTTGAGTGAAAATTTGGTAATTTCAAATATATCGGTTGACCGAATAGCACCCAATCCTTATCAGCCGCGAAAAGAGTTTAGTAAGAACGCTTTAGAGGAATTGTCTGCCTCCATAAAACAATATGGAGTGCTGCAACCTATAAATGTTAGAAGTATAGGTGATAATTTTTATGAACTTATTTCGGGGGAAAGAAGGCTCAGAGCCTCAAAGTTAGCGGGTATAAGCGTTATACCTGCAATAATAAATGAGGTTGTAGAGCAGGATTCGGCTGTAATAGCACTGATTGAAAATTTGCAAAGAGAAGATTTAAACTTTATGGAAGAAGCAGAGGGCTATTACAATCTTATAAATGATCATGGAATGACGCAAGAAGAGCTGGCTCAAAAGGTTGGCAAGAAGCAATCTACTATAGCTAATAAGCTAAGGCTTCTCAAACTCCCTCAGGCTGTAAAGGAAGCAATATTATATAATGGTCTTACAGAAAGACATGCAAGAGCACTTCTTAAGCTGCCAGATGAAGCAATGAAGATAAAGGCTCTTAAGAATGTTTTAAAGAGGCAGCTAAATGTCAAAAAAACAGAAGAGATGATAGAAAGGCTGTTGGATGAAGCTGCGGCCGCAGGACAAGAGCCTAAGATTGAGAGAAAAATGAAGGGTAAAATCAGCTATAATATATATGTAAATACAATTAAAAACACATATAAAGAAATAGTAAAGACTGGTTACAATATTGAATATGGCCAGATTGACAAGGGTGAGTACATAGAAATTACATTAAAGGTTCCAAAGAACTCATAAAAGCAGCAGAAGCTGCTTTTTTTAATGTGAGTAACTGTTTTTTAGCTGATAGAAAAAAATTTTTGTTATAAGCAATTAAATTTTGCCCGAGAGTATAAGGGCACCCATTAGGATAAAGAGCACCCCTGCTGTGTTTTGTATATAGTGGGGCGGAATATATCTTGCTAAATATGTACCTGCAAATACACCAATAAAGGATGAGCAGATTAGAGCTAAACTGGCTCCAATAAAAACAGGGGTAACAGAATTTGATTTTGCCGATAATAGCATTGTAGCAAGCTGCGTTTTATCTCCTAGCTCAGCAATAAAGACTAGAAAGAAAGTATAAGCAATAGCTTTTAGCATTTTATCCTCCTTATGAATGAAAATTGTCTACTATATTATATTGGTAGATTGCTATGTTATTACATAAGTTTTGAAATACATCAAATTACATAGAAATCTCAATATAACGAGGCAAAAATATGTCCCCTACTTCTATAAGTGGCGGATTCCGATTTCAGCAACAGGAGGTGGGCATATATCCCCCTGCCTCGTTGAAACGCCTTGGGTAGTTTTTTGCAACAAGTGCAAAAAACTTTCAATAAATCTTGTTATAATTGAAGTTTTGCTTTAATTATAATTTAGTTTATTATATTATAGATATATGAGTAATAATTATAATATTTGAGCTACTGTGGGGTGTAGGTATGTCAAAATCAATTGCGGTCTTTAACCAGAAGGGTGGTGTAGGCAAGACAACGACAGTTATTAATTTAAGTGCTTGTCTAGCTGCGAGGGGTAAAAAAATTCTAATGATAGATATTGATCCCCAGGGAAACACTACCAGTGGAATAGGAATCGATAAAAATACCATTCAATATTCAATTTATGATGCGCTTATAAATGGCATTGAACCAAGTAAATGTATAGTTGAAACAAGTCAGGAAAATCTATGTTTGATACCTTCCAGTGTACAGTTGGCAGGTGCAGAAATAGAATTGACCTCCCTCAATGAGCGTGAGCTGAAGCTAAAGGATTGTATTGACAGTATTAGTGATCAATTTGATTTTGTTTTTATTGATTGCCCTCCATCCTTAGGTCTCTTATCTATAAACGCTCTGTCAGCAGTTGATAGCGTACTTATACCAATACAATGTGAATACTTTGCTTTAGAGGGCGTGAGTCAGCTTATGAATACCATAAAGCTTGTAAAGAAAAGCTTAAATCCCGAACTTGAAGTTGAAGGTGTTGTATTAAGTATGTTTGATGGCAGGACAAACTTATCTATACAGGTTGTAGATGAGGTTAAGAAGTACTTTAAGGGTAAGGTTTATTGTACTATGATACCTAGGAATGTAAGGCTGGCAGAAGCGCCTAGCTTTGGTCTATCTATTATTAATTATGATGAGAAGTCAAAAGGTGCTGAAGCGTATAGTGAGCTGGCAGAAGAATTTATATATTTAAGTGAAGGTGTAAGCTAATGAAAAAGAGTGGTTTAGGCAAAGGATTAGGAGCTTTAATAAGAGAAAATGAGCAAGAGGTAAATTCTTCGGTTACAGAATTAAAGATTACTGAGCTGGAAGCCAATCAGAATCAGCCCAGACGTTTTTTTGACGACCAAGCTTTACAGGAGCTGTCTGGTTCAATAAAAGAGCATGGGGTTGTGCAACCCATAATAGTCAGAAAGCTAGATGATAGTTATCAAATAGTTGCAGGTGAAAGAAGATGGCGAGCGGCTAGGTTAGCAGGGCTAAAAACTGTTCCCGTTGTCATAAAGGACTACAGCAATGTGCAGGTAATGGAAATAGCGCTTATTGAAAATTTACAGAGACAAGATTTGAACTCTATAGAAGAAGCCTTGGCATATAAGAGCTTACTTGAGGAGCATAATATGACTCAAGAAAACATATCCGAAAAAATCGGGAAAAGCCGTTCTGCAATTGCTAATACTTTGAGACTATTAAATTTACCTGAAGAAATTAAGAACATGGTTGTACATGGTAAAATCTCAGCAGGACATGCAAGAGCACTATTGACTATCGAAGATAAGAAGAAGCAAATTGAAATTGCGCAGAAAATAATTGAACAGCAGCTGAATGTACGTGATATAGAAAAGTTAGTTATGCAAAAGGATGTCAAGGAAGAAAAGAAGAAAAGCAGTAAAGATGTAGAAATAATTGAATTAGAGGATAGACTCAAAAAAGCCTTGGCAACAAAAGTAAATATCATACATAAAAAGAATAAGGGAAAAATAGAAATAGAGTATTATAGCAATGACGATTTGGAAAGAATTTTAGAGCTGCTGCAAAAATAGCGGCTCTTTTAAATGGATTTTAAGACGCTGTTTTCGATGATATAATAGTATAACATTTAAAGAGTATAAAATGGTTCAAAAGCGATTTAAACGCGAAACATGCAGTTTGTTTCACGTGAAACAAACTGCATGTGATTTTTTTAATGTTTCACGTGAAACAAAGGAGAATACAATGATTTATTTTGATAATGCAGCAACTACTTATCCAAAACCTGAAGTTGTTTATAGAGCAATGGATAAATGCATGAGAGAGTATTGCGCCAATCCTGGTCGATCTGGACACAAGCTATCGGTTGAGGCAGGAAGAATAGTCTTAGAAACGAGAGAGTTGATGGCTCAATTATTTAATGCTAGAAAACCAGATAATATAATATTTAGTCTAAATGCAACGGATGCACTAAATACCGCTATTAAGGGAATGATCAACAAAGGGGATCATGTTATAACTACAAGTATGGAGCATAATTCTGTATTGAGACCCTTAAAACAGCTAGAAAGTTTAGGGATAGAAACAACAATCGTACAATGCAGTGAAACAGGAGAATTAGACACAACGAAGTTGGAAAAAGCAGTCAAGAGCAATACAAAATTAATTGTAACTACACATGCTTCTAATGTGACTGGTACAATCATGCCGATAAAAGAGATTGGGGAATTGGCACGTCAATACAATTTGAGGTATGTAATAGATACTGCACAAACAGCAGGTACATATAAAATAGATGTCTCGGAATTGAATGTAGATGTACTGACCTTCACAGGACACAAAGGTCTAATGGGTCCTCAGGGAGTGGGTGGGTTTTATATCAAGGATGGAGTTGCACTGCGGCAAATGCGTGAGGGTGGGACTGGAAGTATGTCTGAGTCATTGCTGCAACCGGAGTTGCTGCCTGACAAATATGAAAGCGGAACACCCAATACGCCTGGGATAGCAGGTCTAGCAGCGGGTTTAGGATTTATTAAAGAGGTTGGCATAGAAAATATAAAGAAGCATGAAGAAGAGATAACCGGATATTTTCTTGAAAAACTAGCAGAAATTGAGGATATAATCATATATGGACCTTGCAAGCTGGAAAATCATGCACCCGTGGTTTCTTTTAACATTATTAACAAGACATCATCAGAGGTCAGTTTTTTACTGGATAATAATTTTGACATAGCAACAAGACCGGGACTTCATTGTGCGCCATTAGCTCACAAAACAATAGGTACTATTGAACAGGGTGCAGTTCGTTTTAGTTTTGGGTATTATAACACTAAAGATGAAATAGATGTGGCAGTAAAAGCTTTAAAATCTATAGTGAAAGAGGAGTGCTGTTAGCGTGGAAAACATTGTGCTTGCATTAGAAAACAACTTATATAATATTGTTATAACACTGAGTTTGATACTGTTTATCAGTATCGTTTGGAACATTGTGCTATCTTCTCAACTTGCTGTACTAAATCGGAGATATAAGAAATTTATGAGAGGAACCTCGGGCAAAAATATTGAAGGTGTAATATTGGAGCATTTGGATAGCTTAAAGTCTAATGATGAAAAGTTTGATGCAGTTAAAACGAGATTGAGTGAAGTACAGGAACAGCTGGATAAATGTATACAAAAGCATAGTATAGTCAGATATAATGCTTTTAATGATACAGGAAGCGATCTAAGCTACTCTATTGCACTAATGGATAACTTTGATAATGGTATTACCTTGACGGGCATATATGGAAGAAATGAGTTCATAGGCTATTCAAAGCCTATAGAAAATGGAAACTCAGGCTATCCCTTATCCGTAGAAGAGCAAATGGCAATTGATAGATGCCAGAAGAAAAGAGCGAATAATAAGAAATAGGAATAATAAAACCATTTCTACTTAATAATATATTTGGAGGTGGTTTTTGTGAATATTGCCATACAGAAAAACTTGGACAGTTTAAAGAGTATATTAGAGAGCAAAGGGCATAATGTATTTTATATAGGAGTTAGTCAAAACGCAGATGCAGTATTATATAGTGAAACAGATACACATCCATATAATAATGTAAATAATTTATCATCCGTAACAGCTTCAACCCCGGAGGTTAGTGCAGCATATGGAGTGCTATTGGTGAATGTATCAAATAAATCAGAAGAAGAAGTGTTGAGAATATTGGACAATAGGGTTTACAGTCCTTTGTTCTGATTTGCTTTGGAAGTGAAGTTCTGAAATCACTATTAAAGTTTAGAAGAGCCAATAAAAATCCATCTATCCAGTAAGCATTGTACATGCCTCTAGCTTTGATATGTTCACAGTAGAAGTTTCGGATATACATAATTTATAAAAAGATAAGTGCAGATAGTTAGGTATATGCACTTATCTTTTTATATGCTGTCGGATACGATCATATACGACAGCAACGATATCATCTGAGACTTTGATATTGTTCCATATTTCTACTGCAGCTACAGCCTGGGCTACTAGCATATACAGACCATTATATGCCGGAACACCGAAATCATTCGCTTGACGCATCAAGAGTGTACAGGAGGGATTATATATAAGGTCTATTATGGTTTTAAACTTTGTGACCTCTGCATTGTTTATAGGTGAAGCATCCGTGGAGGGATACATACCTACGGGGGTACAGTTAATCAACAAATCAAATTGAGGTGACTGTGAGAGCTGCGCATATGAAATAAACTCATGCTTAGTAAAGTGAGAAATATTAGACAAATTTCTTGTAACAATATAAACCTTGGCAATTCCCATATCCTCTAAGTAAGTAGTCACTGATTTGGCTGCACCTCCGCTTCCCAAAACAACCGCAGTTTTTCCTGGGAGCTCAATGTTGTATTTGTCTAGCATCCTCCCAAAGCCTATATAATCTGTATTATAGCCGGTCAAATATGAGCCAACGTGAAGGATCGTATTTACAGCCCCGATTTTTTTTGCTTCTGGTGAGATATCATCTAAATATTTCATGATTTTAACCTTATAAGGGATGGTCACGTTGACACCTTGGAGACCCAAGGCGCGAATGCCTTGAGCAGCAGCATTTAATTCATCAGGTCTTACCTGAAATAGGCTATAGGTTGCATCTAAATTTATTAGTTCATAGATATGCTTATGTATTATGGGCGAAAGACTGTGAGACAGCTTTTCTCCAATTAAACCAAAAACCTTCATTTGAAACCTCCTCTAATAAGTCATGGGTATTAGATCAAGTACAGCCATTGCTGCAGCGGCATCAACCACAGGTAGTGCCCGTGGGACGATACAGGGGTCATGGCGGCCCACGACTTGAATTGATGTATCTTCAAGTGTCTTTATGTTGACTGTTCTTTGCTCTAAAGTGATGGAGGGGGTTGGTTTGAAGGCAGCTCTAAATATCAAAGGCATACCCGTACTGATACCGCCTAATATGCCGCCACAGTGATTGGTAAGCGTATGGACTTGTTCATTCTCGATGGAAAATTCATCATTGGCCTCAGAACCCTCCATTTCGGACAATGAGAAACCATCACCAAACTCAATTCCTTTTACTCCAGGTATAGAGAATATAAGGTGTGAAATGGTGCTTTCTAAAGAATCAAAAAATGGAGAACCAATTCCCGCAGGAAGATTCAGTATAGCTGTTTCAACGATGCCTCCAACAGAATCTCCCTTTTCTTGTACAGATAGAATTTTATTTTGCATAACAGTACCAACCGCAGCATCGATTGTTGGGAAGTGTAATGCGGATAAGCTAGAAAGGTCCGCACAGCGCAAATCAACTTTTTTAAATTGTATATCGCAAATTGTACCTATCTTATATATATGGCTTATGATATTTATGCTGCGCATAGTCAAAAGCTGCTTGGCAATGGCACCTGCAAATACAATAGCCGCTGTAAGCCTGCCGGAAAAGTGTCCACCTCCTCTATAATCATTAAAGCCTTTATATTTAATAAAGCCGGTAAAATCCGCATGACCAGGTCTGACTAAGTCCTTTGTTTCATCATAAGTCTTTGATTGCTGATCCTTGTTTTTTATAAAAGCACAAAGGGGGGCTCCCGAGGTTTTACCTTCAAAAACTCCGCTAAGAATATCAAAGTCATCCTGCTCTTTCCTGGCAGTTGCCAATGCACCTCCGGGACTTCTTCTCCGCATTTCATATTTGATTTTAATGACATCAAGCTCAATTCCTGGCGGCAAATTGTCAATCACAATGCCAATTCCTTCTCCATGAGACTCTCCAAATATCGTATATTTAATATTATTACCCCAAGTTCCGCTCATGTAAATTACCTCCAAGCATCATATAATCATCAAAGAAATTAGGATAGGATTTGTCTATAACACTGCTATTATGCAATACTACAGAATTCTTACACTTTATAGCTGCTACAGCCAGTGCCATAGCAATTCTATGATCCCCCCAGCTGTCGACCTCGCCGCCTTGAAGAGCTTCCACTCCCGTAATAGTTAGACTGTCTTCATCCTCATAAATTTCTGCGCCAAGTTTATTTAATTCTGAAGCAATCGCTCTTAGTCTGTCAGATTCCTTGATACGCAGCCGAGCTGCTCCGGTTATTTTACTAGTACCCATACTTAATGCTGCCACGACAGCCAAAATAGGAGCGATATCCGGATATTGGGAAACATCTACCTCAAAGGCATGCAGGAAGGAACTTTCTGTATTTATACTATGATTATCACGTTTTAATCTCGCACCTGAATTCTGCAGTATTTCTGCAATTGCTTTGTCTCCCTGCCGGCTATTATGCTTCAAACCTAAACAGGTAATATCGCCTGACAAGGCTCCGGCAGCAAGCCAGAAGGCAGCTTGTGAGTAATCTCCTTCAACGGCAATTTGAGTTGGTTTGTAACTTTGATTTCCTTTGATAATAAATTGCTTGTAATCATCATTTTCTATAGAAATACCAAAGCTTTCTAGGACTTCAAGGGTGAGATCTATATATGCTCTTGACTCCAATGCGGATGACATCGAGATTATAGAATCTGCAGACAGCAAAGGTAACGCCACCATAAGACCTGTAACAAACTGGGAACTCACATTTCCATCCAATTTGAAGGTACCGGGCTTAAGCATCCCACGGACCTCCATAGGTAGTGTAGTATTAGAGTGAAATATGG
>Ga0154410_1107_pt1 | contig 24869 bp, 19 predicted proteins | sample RifGroB2_FD_115914 | JGI IMG/M metagenome (GOLD analysis project Ga0154410, IMG submission 115914) | Clostridiales bacterium GWB2_37_7
TGAGGTAAGTCCTATCATGCTGGGCAGAGACCATCATGATGTAAGCGGTACTGATTCCCCCTTCAGAGAGACTTCTAATATAAAAGACGGCAGCAACGTTATGGCTGACATGGCTACACAATGCTTCGCCGGAAATGCTGCCAGAGGCATGAGCCTTATAGCGCTGCATAACGGTGGCGGCGTGGGTATAGGCAAGTCCATAAACGGCGGCTTTGGCTTGGTGTTGGATGGAAGCGAAAGAGTCGATCATATCATCAAGTCAGCTATGATGTGGGACGTTATGGGCGGTGTTGCAAGACGCTCCTGGGCGAGAAATCAAAACTCCATCGATACCTGTGTCGAATACAATAAAAACTATGCCGGAGCAGGCCATATTACAATACCATTCGTGCCAAAGGAAGATATGGTAAAGAATTTGGTTGCCAAGGTATTTAATAAATAGGAGGATGTAAATGTTTAATAAGATAATTGAATGTGTACCAAACTTCAGTGAAGGCAGAAACATGGATGTAATCGAAAAAATTGTGGCTCCTTTTATAAAAACTGAGGGCTGCAAGCTATTAGACTACAATCCAGATAAGGATCACAACAGAGTGGTTGTAACTGTTATAGGCGAACCGGAGGCTGTAAAAAAAGCAATGGTAGAGGCAGCAGGAATTGCTATTGCAAATATTGATATGAACAAGCATCAAGGTGAGCATCCAAGAATGGGTGCAATTGACGTAGTTCCTTTTATTCCTATAAAGAACGTTACCATGGAGGAATCCGTTGCTCTTTCCAAAGAGGTTGCTGCGGAAATGGCAAGCAAATACAATCTTCCAGTATATCTATATGAAAAGGCAGCAACCAGCCCGCAAAGAGAAAACCTTGCAAATATAAGAAAAGGCGAATATGAGGGCTTCAAGGAAAAGGTAAAGCTGCCTGAATGGACTCCTGATTTTGGCCCTGCAGAACAGCATCCAACGGCAGGTGCTACCGTAGTAGGCGCTAGAATGCCTTTGGTAGCTTTTAATATCAACCTGGCAACAAATGATATCGAAATAGCAAACAAAATTTCAAAATGCATCAGACATATTTCCGGTGGTTTTAGATTTACAAAGGCGATGGGTGTTGACTTAAAAGAAAGAGGCATTGTACAGGTATCCATCAACATGACAGACTTTACAAAAACTGCACTTTACAGAGTATTTGAAACCGTTAAGTTTGAAGCAGCACGCTATGGAGTCAATATTGTAGGCAGTGAAATCGTAGGTCTTACACCGATGGAAGCCCTCGTTGACACAGCTGCATATTACTTAAGATTAGAAAACTTCAGTATGAATCAAGTGCTTGAAAACAGAATATTAGAGTAAAATACGGGTGGGCGTAGAAACCCACCCCTACAAACTATTTATGTACTCAGTGGTAGGGGCAGGTTTCCACGCCTGCCCAATAATATTAACCCGAAGGGAGAAATTTCATATGAAATCAGATATAGAAATAGCTCAACAGGCCAAAATGCTGCCTATTAATGAAGTTGCAGCAAAGCTTGGCATACTAGAGGACGAGGTAGAAAACTACGGTAAATACAAAGCTAAGATCAGCTATGATATTTGGAAGAGGCTCGAGAACAAAAAAGATGGCAAACTGATACTGGTTACAGCCATCAACCCCACGCCAGCTGGAGAAGGAAAATCTACAACTACAGTAGGCTTGGGTCAAGCCCTTAATAAAATAGGCAAAAACGCAGCCATCGCCCTAAGAGAACCATCCCTGGGACCTGTATTTGGTGTTAAGGGTGGTGCCGCAGGTGGCGGTTATGCACAAGTCGTTCCTATGGAGGATATCAACCTTCACTTTACAGGTGACTTCCATGCAATTACATCCGCTAACAACCTATTGTCAGCAGCAATTGACAATCATATCAATCATGGCAACACGCTCAAGATAGACCCCAGACAAATTGTTTGGAAGCGCGTTTTGGATATGAACGATAGAGCCTTGAGAGAAGTTGTCATAGGTATGGGTGGTAAAGCCAATGGTTTTGTTAGAGAAGAAGGCTTCATGATAACAGTTGCTTCTGAGGTAATGGCTATACTTTGTCTTTCAAGTGGTCTAATGGATCTCAAGGAAAGACTGGGTAGAATAGTGTTTGCCTATAACAATGAAGGCAATCCACTTACTGTTTCGCAGCTAAATGTACAAGGAGCTATGGCTCTGCTTCTCAAGGATGCTATAAAGCCTAACTTGGTACAGACACTAGAAAACACGCCAGCCTTCATACATGGTGGACCTTTTGCAAACATAGCTCATGGCTGCAACAGCATAATGGCTACCAAGCTGGGTCTTAAGCTTGCTGATTACTTGGTTACAGAAGCAGGCTTCGGTGCAGATCTTGGCGCAGAGAAGTTCATGGACATCAAGTGCAGATTGGGTGGTCTTGCACCATCAGCAGTTGTAATAGTAGCTACTATCAGAGCACTTAAGATGCATGGCGGAGTAGCAAAAACAGACCTTACAGTAGAAAACCTGGAAGCCCTCAACAAAGGCTTTGCAAATATGGAAAAGCAAATAGAAAATGTAAGCAAATTCAACGTTCCTGTAGTAGTCGCAATCAACAAGTTTGTTACAGATACAGCGGCTGAGGTTCAGTTGGTTCAGGAATACTGCAAAACACTAGGTATCGAGTCTTCACTTTGTGAGGTATGGGAAAAAGGCGGCGAAGGCGGTGCAGACCTTGCACATAAAGTTGTTGCGGCAGCAGAAAAAGCCAGCAGCTTCCAATTCCTATATGATGAAAAGGACAGTATTAAGAACAAGATCAATAAAATTGCCAAGGAAATATATGGTGCAGATAATGTAATATTTGCTCCAAAAGCATCCAAAGAGATCAAGCGGTTGGAAGAGCTAGGTTTGGATAAATATCCAATCTGCATGGCAAAGACTCAATACTCCTTGTCTGATAATCCAAACCTCTTGGGCAGACCTACAGGCTTTGACATTACAGTAAAAGAAGTTAGAGTATCTGCAGGAGCAGGCTTTATTGTTGCTCTTACAGGTGACATTATGATTATGCCGGGACTACCAAAGGTTCCTTCAGCAGAAAAAATAGATATAGATGAGAATGGAGTAATTTCCGGATTGTTCTAAGAATCAACAAAAAGGCACGTATTGGATTACGTGCCTTTTTGTTAAGCATTATCCATTGGACAATAGTATTTCAATATCGCCTTATGCACTGCCTCTGCTGCCTTTTGCAGCTGAGTAGGATCCGCCAGCTTCTCAGCATCAATTGGGTTGGTAATATAAAGAAGCTGTAATATTATAGCGGATGCTCGCACTTGACGCAAAAGATAGAACTCTGCCGTCCTGACTCCCCTGTTTTTACTGCCTATTGCACCACTTACCTCATCAAGTATTAACTTAGCAATTTTCTCGCTTTCCTTATCTCCACGGAAATGATATATTTCTGTACCAGATACGCCGGGACTCGCAAAGCTGTTTTGGAGTATGGAAATGAAGAAGTCTGGCTTCTCTGTATTCGTGATAGCAGCTCTGTCAGAAAGTGCAACATTTGTGTTTCCTTCTCTAGTCAGCTTCACTGCTGCTCCATCGTCTTTCAGCAGCCTTGACAAGCGTAACACAATATCTAGGTTAATTTCTTTTTCACTTAATCCATTTGATGGCTGCTGCTTTCCATCCTCGTCTCCACAGCCCGCATCCAGTACAAATTTTCTTCCCTTCAGCGGTTTTCCTTCTTCTGTTATCTCCATAGCCTCCAGCTTAATTCCGGTATAGTAGTAATTCAATATTTCGGCATAGTCTCTGCCTAAGAGGGCCATTTCATTGGCACCACAGAGACAAAGTCCCAAGCCGTGTCCCATACCTATACTTTTGAATAGAAATTTGACAGGTGTATAGTTAAATCTGGTGGAGTTCAGTTTAAGAAGCTCCATTAACTCGTTGCCTTTAAATATTTTATTGCCTATTCTAAGACTTCTAACCCTGCTTTGATCATCAACATCAATATCCTCAAACATTCCAACTATACTATTGTACATATTTTCCGGCTTTGCAATCCTAGTATTCAATATCTGCTCCATTTCTTCCACAGTAAACTGCTTATCACTGTTCTGATCTGGGATTAATCTACAATATGAACAAAGTACTCTTCTCAGATAGGTTATTTTGCTGCCTAGGACATTTTCAGAGTTCTCTGTTGCTCCACCACATCGATAATGAAAAAATGGCTTTATCGGCTTGCTGTCAAAGGTCATTATTATACCCTTTGTGCTGCAGGCAGCTTTTTTATAGATATCATCAACTATGCAGTCTTCCACATCAAACATTAAACAGTGACCGGTCTCATCGCATAGGTCACAGCCCTTGTGATTTGAACAACCTGTTCCACCGTATATGTTCAGCTTTCTGGCTAATTCTGTTCTGACCATTATAGAAAAAGCCTTTATGGCTTCAACATTATGGCTTCCTTTTAAATTCACAGAGGCGATGCTTGCTACAAGCTCTTCAAACTCTTTTTCTTGTATGCTTTGTTCCTTGCTGCTATAGAGCTTAAGATACATGCCATCCCCTCCTATACCGTACTATATAGGGACTTAGGCATGCCATCCCTATACTTTCCTCTTGTTTGAACTCCACCGACCCCATTTAACCCTGTAATCGTTCCGGTAAGAACCTCTTTCAATGGAACGATCTGGTCTATGGGTGTTAGCGCTACCTTTTCACATACCATTACCGGATCCAAAGCATGAATCAGCACTCTTTCCGGTGAACTTGCAAAATTAGCACCTGCTTCCATTATTCCTTCAAAATAAGATTGACACGCCCCTGCAAAAACAACTAAATCATCCAAAGAGGGTTCATATTTCCGAGCCAGCTTGACAGACTCCATATAATACTTTGAGTTCTTGTAGTTGTTTATATTGCTTAGATCCTTTCTTCTTTGCTCAGCATTCATAGCTTGTTGAGGCTTAACATATGCATCATGCCCTGTAAGAACCAAAATATCCGGAGTATATTGCAGCAACAGTGCCTCTACTGCTTTGGGCTGTTCACTTTCTGCCACGACTCTTCCTACTGCATCTATATTGAGATCCTTATAGGACTTCATACACATATCCAAATAATTTTTATCACCGTCAATATGCAGCACTTTGCCCGGTCTTCTAAAAAACTGTGCTTCATTGCGATAAAAACCTGTTTGCATCACATTTGTTGTCTTTTTTGCTCTTTTCTCCAGCTTGCGCATTAACTTTTTTGCTCTATCCTCGAAATTTCTGATGTCCTCATTTATTTTTGAAGGTGGCAGCTTAACAACATCTGATTCAGGAGCATCGGCAATTATTCTTAAATTCATTCCCTTTAATATAATAACAATTTTGTCGCTTTGCTTGATTATATCGTGAACTCTGAACACAATGTCGCAATCATAGGACTTTCTGCCCACCAAATCTCCGACTTTTATATCCATTGACATACCCCCCATCTTGCCCTCGCAGTTATAATATATAGTATGTCGATGTACCAACTGTGGTGAATGAAAAAAACGGCCTAAGCCGTTTTTTGTAATAATGAGAGGTTAAGCTGCATATAATATGTGCTTATAAATAACGGGCAAGTACTTTACCTGTCCCGACCTAAATAAGCTTTCTGAAGTCTCTTGTAAAATCAGTAATATACTCTCTAAATATGTATGCATCCTCATATTTGCTCACAAAGGTATCATCTGTCCAATCCGTCTTCTTTTCATAGTACCGCTCAGATATTCTCCAAAATCGTTGAGGAAATTCAAATATTGCCTGCATCAGCATAAGATCTTCTTGATTTATAGTAAGAATACCGTCATACAAGTTAAGTATTCTAAGTGCCATATCTATATCAAAACTGAAACGCTTCAGTGCTTTGAGTATATAGTTGGCAAGATCATATACAGGCAATTCATGACAGCTGTAGTCAAAATCTATGATGCTGACCTCATTCTTCCTTCCTATAATAATGTTGTGATATGTATAGTCATGGTGGCATATCCATTTCTCTTTTTTTGCTTTTTTGCATATGTTCTGATAATTTGAGCTTTTGAGTGTATCATAGGCTTGCCATGCCATGCTTAACATAAAATCTACATCTTCTAAAAACATATTATCAAAAAAATCCTTCTTTTTTTTCTTGCTAACTGTATACTTTAAATTTATAAGATACTCAATCTTCTTCAAATATGTACTATCCCACCTGCCATAATTATCCCTCTTGAATGCCCCTGTGGCTGCTTCATAGCCCTTGCCCTTTTTGTGCAGCTCCGCCAAAGCCAAAACTGCGCCTTCACGATCAAAGAGGTTTGTAAAGCTACACTCTCGCCCCTCAATAAGCTTTTCAACTACAAATATCCTATTATCCTGGACTGTAAAAGGCAGGCCATTTTGGGCTATTAGATATCTATCCAAATTTATAAAGCCCTTCTCGTATAGATACTCTTTCATACCGTGTATGTACAACAGCTTGTCGGGATCCCTGTCACTTTCTTTTATAACGATGGGACCTTTGTTTGTCTCAGCGATATATACAGCCCGAAGGGGCTTGTAGCTGACAACCTTAAAATCAAATTCCTTAGCTATAGCTTGTATTTGCATGGCCACACCTCACTAGCATTAATATTCAAGCTGGACGCTTTATTGGTAATCAACAATGTTGCTTGACCAATTAGGGCAGCTTCCCCTACATCCAAATATTTTGTACACAGATATTTAAGTAAACTATTATTAATATATGAAGGGAATAGGTCACATATTCAATAGTCTATAGTAAATAAGTCCTATCTTTTGTCCACACGAATTTACAGCTTATGCACAGGTTGTGCACAAGCTGTGCATATATCTTAACTTTCAGAATTTTTTAAATCTACAGAAGCTCTGAGTATCTCTCAAACTTTATCAAAAAATCTTTTTTTATTTGGCTGTATTCTGATTCCATGTCTATTTTCTCCAGCTCCTCCAGGTCTTCTACCTCTTTGTCCTCTATGTAGTACAGCCTGTAGAACTGTTTATAATCATGTGGAAAATTAAAATATGCTGCCAAGGCTTCATAGTCTTCCTTTTCTAGCTTATATATCTCATCATAATAACCAATCATGTCAAAAACGCGATCTAGTTCCCAGCCTTTTTTTCTCATGAGCCTAAATAAAAAGTAACCCAAATCATGCATTCTTACATCAAAGGCGAAGCTTTCCAAACCTCCAATAAATGTCTCATTGTCAAAGGTATGCAGGATGTTGTGCAAGCCATAATCATGGTGTATGAAGCCTTTCCTGCCTTCATCTCTTGCATTTAGTCCATTATAAGAGGATTTATCCAGCAGTTTTAGTGCTTGCACTGCAGCCTTTTCGCAGCTCTCTAAATAATGTGTAATAATCTCAGTATTTTTCTTCCCCTTGCCTCCAACAAGCATTGCCTTCTTAGCTGCTTTTATTTCAGCAAGCTTTTGTGAAAAGCCTTGCTTCCAACTGCCATATAGCTTGCGGTGCCCTGTATTTAATTTTGACTCAAAGCCTTCTGAGTGACGATGAAATTTAGCCAGTGCTTCTATTGCAGCTTTGATATCCAACAAATTAAGAGCGTCGCTTTCTCTGCCATCCATCCACTTGGTCAAATAGTATTGGTTTCCTTCATAGGGTACGAGAATTTCATTGTTGCTTTGCTGCACAATTTCAAAGGTATTCATGAATCCATTCTTATTAAGATGCATTGTCAGCTCCTGCATAATATAGATGTCCTCATCGGATAGATTCATCTTTTTTAGACAATAGAAGCCTTTGTTTGTTTCTAATCTAAAGCAGTTGCGCTCCGGTACAATCTGTTTTATCTTAAAGCCCAGCTTATCAAAAAACCTTACATCCAAATCATAGGAGGTCAGCAGCTCCCGTTCCTTCTGCCTGTCCTCCTCGGTAAATATTTCAAAACTCATATTATATCACTTCCTTCAAGCCCTTGCTGTAATTATAGAGTTCTGTAATCCTCCAAAACCTCAAGCACTGCTGCCTTGCGAGCTTCCTTCTTGATAGCTCTTTCCAGCTTGTTAACCAGCTCTGTCTCTGTGAAGTTTTTCTTTCTTCCATAATAACGCTCTATTACCTTATAGAATCTCTTTGGTTGCAGCACAAAAGCTTGAATCACCTTGATAGATCTCCTGTCTAGCTTTATGATTGCAGAGTACGCCTTTAGGGCTGCCGCTGCAAGCTCAGCTTTGTTCTTACCTGTGAAGCTTTCCAGCAATGTTGCTATATCCGCTTCCCTGATATCATAAGCACAGTTTTCCAGGTTTGTAACAAAAACCTCACCCTTATCATTCAGTAGTAAGGAATGACGCCTATACTCACTGTGAATCAGCTGATTTTGCTTCATGGACTGTTGTACCTTCTCAAGATAGCCAAAGTTCCTCATAATAAGATATGCGTTAAACATTTTTTCATAGTATCCCTCTGCATGCTTTGCATAAAGCTTATCAAAGCGGCTTAGGTCCTTTTTGTTTTGCAGATTTTTGCTGTATTTTCTTATATTAATAGAGTTCGCCTTAAATTTATCCATCCACTTGCCCCAATCTACTCTGGCATGACTGCCCTGGGGTGGTATGAAGCTTTCCCCTGCCTTGTGCAACAGCGCCAAGGCTTCTGCAGCTTTGGCTGCAGCTTCGGGGGTTTTTATTTCCATGATCTTGCCTCTGGCATAATCCTGTATGATATATTTGCTGTTATTATAATTTATGGTATAGCTGCCGGACTGTGTTTTGTTAATTCTGCTCATATTGCAAAAACCTTGCTCTATAAGATATTCATAAGCAAAAGCAGCAAATTGTATTTTTGCTTCATCTCTTTTTGCCTTTTTGAGCACTTTTATGCCACAGTCTGTATATATCAGGATGCCTTTATCACTCTCATGCATGCTGATAACCTTTAAGCCATATTCTGACTCTACAAGCTCTACTACTTCATGTCTTTTTATCCTTGTATATGTGCCAGACATAACATCATCCCTTTCAACTCTTATAGCTCATACTTATCTGTGCTTCTTATGGCTTTTGATATTCTTACTGATTAACTTTTTCTTCTCATGCTCCAGTTTTTCCAGTTTTTCTTTTTGTTTGCTAATTTTCTTTAGTTGTTTTAATTCTTCTTTCATTTGCTCTATATATCTTTCCAGCTGATCTACCTTTTCCTGAGGGGACAAAAAGGCATCTTCTATAACCTCTTTTTCTCCATATTTATTGCCCATAAGCTCACCCCTTACATAATCTATAATACTAAAATTTCCTTAAGAAACCTTTCTCTGATGTCTTTGTCCTCAATTACCCTGCTTAACCTAAGTAAAAAATACTCCATAGTCCAAGGCTGGTGCTCTGAATAATACTGTAGCCCTACCTGCCAGAAGTCCTGTGGATATACCATAAAAGCCTTTATTATTCCCAAATCCTCTTCACTTAGGGGGTAATACCTACTGTATTCATTTAGTATGAAATATGCCTTGTTTATATCCCATACCCCATGTCTCATATTCCTTAATACAATACTCGCAACATCATGAAGCCTGGTATCCATTATACAATAGTCAAAATCTATCATATAAATTTTATCTTCCGCTGTTCGAAGAAAATTGTGATTCGCCATGTCGTGATGGCAAAACTCTCCCCGCTCCTGACTTATCAATGACACCTTGCTGTAAGCACTTTTGTTTAGCAATTCTATACTCTCTCTCCCCTGATTCCAAAAATAAGTCAGGTGCTTTGCAAATATGTCATCAAATTCATCCATGTATTCTTTTTCTTCTATTGCTTTGCTAAATTCCAGCAGCTCAATGCATTTTTTGTTAAACTTGGTAGTCCATTTGTTATAAAATACTCTGGGCTTAGCACCCTCCGGTACTATGTAGCCTACGGTGGCATCATGAAAATCTGCCGCTGTCTTGATTATTGCTTTGAGGTCCTCTGGTTTTTTAAACTTGCATTCCCTGCTCTCTACCCAATCTACTACATAATAAATATATTGATCATCTTCCACACATATGCGGCCATCCAAGCAAGTATTATAAGGTATTACTCTATCAAAGCCATTTTGGTGCAAATAGTTTACTGCAGAATACATGAATAAGAAATAGGAAGACCTCATATGAGCCCGTTTGATACATTTGACTCCTTTATCAGTCTCTGCTTTATAAATGTTTTTGATTTGCTCCATACTACGTATTTTAAATCCATAGAGCTCCTCGATGGTTTTGAAATCCATTGCAATCCCTCCACATTTAAGCTAAGTCTTAAGCCTGTCACCATGGAAATAGGCATTTTGAACATCATTATAATAATCAGTATATGTAGAAGATCATAAATTGGTGTTATGTAAATTTCAGCTGTTTAAAACAATAAGGCACGACATGAAGTCCGCACCTAAATAAATAACCATGCAACCTTTAAACATCTCTATCATATAATGAAAAGTGTATATTGAAATTTATTAACCCTAATATAAGCTTAGGAGTGAGCATTATGAAAATATGCGTCGACACCAGAGGAGCAAAATCCTATGCTGGAACAGGTATAGGAACGTATACTGCCAGACTGATGGAAAATATTATGTCTATTGATGATAAAAACTCCTATACCTTCTTTTGGCCAAATGAAGGCTACGATTTTATGCTGGATAAAAAAAATGTGAGTGTAACGCTGTTTGGAGAAAAAAATAAGAGGTTCTGGGATGAGAGCTATCTTCCGTCCTTGGTTTCTCGTAGGGATTTTGGCGTTTTTCATCTTCCGCAAAACGGTCTCGGTCTCCCTAGAAATAAGCAATGTCCTTATGTGGTTACTGTTCACGACCTGATACCATATACAATGCCAGAGACCTGTGGCAAGAGTTATCTTGACAGGTTTGTAGAGCAAATGCCCTACATAGTAGAAGAAGCTGATAGGATTATTACTGTGTCTGAATACTCCAAAAGAGACATTATTAAATTCTTTAATACCCCTGCCGAGAAAATCAAGGTTACTCATCTGGCAGCAGACAGCGGCTTCAAGCTTATGAACAAGGAAGTTGCTTGGCAATTCCTAAAAGACAAGTACAATTATACTGGCGACTATATTTTATATCTTGGCGGCTTCAGTCCCAGGAAAAATGTCGATGGCTTGATAGATGCCTTCAGCAGATTAGTCAGAGAGCTGCCGGGACATTATGATTTGATGCTGTTGGGCGCCTCCAAAGACAATCACTATGAGCTGAAGAAAAAAATTGACAACATGGGCATAGGCGACAGAGCAATTTTTGCAGGATTTGTCCCCTATGAGCATCTGCCCTACTTCTACAATTGTGCCTCGTTATTTGTTTATCCCTCCTTTTATGAGGGCTTTGGTTTACCACCTTTGGAGGCTATGACTTGCGGCACTCCAACCATTACCAGCAATGTAACCTCCATACCTGAGATTGTGCAAGATGGAGCAATTACACTAGATCCCAACAACACTGATTTGCTTACAGAAAACATATACAACGTTCTTACAGATATGGATTTGAAGAATGACTTGGTTGAAAAAGGCCTGAGGCGGGCTTATAATTTCTCATGGAAGAAAACAGCCATAGAGACTATTAAAATATATGAAGAATTGATATAGTCAAATGCGGGACGCTGTAGGCAGCGTCCCCTACTTATTTACACATTGCAAAAGGCTGGGAATACTCCCAGCCTTAAATATATACCTCATACTCGGGCTCCGCTGCTAAGCTTTTGAGCAGCTGCTTGATATCCTGGTCTCTATCCTTTTTGCATACTAGTATGATATCCTCAGTTTCAACGACTATCAGATCCTCTACCCCAACTGCAGCAATAAGCCTTTTGTCCCCATATAGTATGTTGTTCCGTGAGTCCAATGTCCTTACGATTCCTTTTTTGGAATTGCCGTTGTCATCCTTATCAAGATATCTTTCCAGAGCTGTCCAACTACCTATATCATCCCACACAAAGTTTGTTTCCATAACATATACAGAATTGGATTTTTCCAGTATACCATAGTCAATGGAAATACCGTCTATTTTAGCATATTCCTGCTCCACGATCTCTGCCTCATATTCTGTATCAACCGCTTCGCTTATATTCATAAGACATTCATACATGTCAGGCAAAAACACCTTATACTGCTCCAACAACGCCGATGCCTTCCATATAAACATTCCGCTGTTCCACAGATATGTTCCCTTCTCTATAAATTCCTGAGCCTTTTCCTTATTAGGCTTTTCTGTAAACCTTTTAACCTTATAGACTGATACTTCTTCCAAGCCTTCAATTTTTTTGCCTGTTTCTATATATCCATAGGCCGTTTCCGGTCTAGTAGGCTTAACACCCATCGTTACCAGACAATTATTTCTTATTGCAATGTCCAAGCCCTGCATGATGATGCGCATAAACTCACGCTCATCTTGGATATAGTGGTCTGAAGGCAGTACTATCATCACTGCATCCTTATCCTGCTTCAAAAGCTTCACTGCTGAATACCCAATGCAGGCTGCAGTCTCTTTTATAAGAGGTTCTATAAGTATATTGCTATCATCTATTTCAGGAAGTTGATTATTAATGTTGTGTACATGGCTTTTATTTGTAACCATATATATATTTCCCAAGGGTATAAATTTATTTATTCTATCTACTGTTAGCTGAATCATTGTTCTGTTTCCCACTGTTGCGAGAAACTGCTTAGGAAAGTTCTTTCGGCTTTTGGGCCAAAAACGACTTCCTGAGCCGCCGCACATGATTACTGCATAATTCATGCTTACACCGCCTTGCTGTAAAATAATGCACGTTGAATTATACTTATAAAAAAGGCTTCAATTTAAGCGCTCTTAAATTCAGGAAGCCTTTTATGAAATGCATATAGGGAAGCTTGTTGAAGGTGGATTTAGATTTTCCTATGCTTTTCGATAATAGGTATATTAACATACTATGCAACAAGACCGTTTTGGTGAGTGGGTTTTATTTAACAAATCTCTGGATCTCAAGCAAGTCTTCTATGCTGCTGCTCATATATTTATAGGAATCAGCTACCCCTTGATTATAGAATTCCATAGCAAGCTTTTCTATGAAAAAATCCAATATCAAAGCTGCTGCCAGGTCGCCAAGGTCAATATCCCTCTCTTTGGCAAAATAACTCTTAATCTCTGAAATAGCATAATCCTTTTTTTCTTTGCTTAGTTCAAATTTTGCTTTCATACAAACCTCCGTGATATGTTTTTACTTATTATATTAATATAACAGTTTACCATAAGCAAATATGGTAAAATTTCTAATATTTGCAGTTGAGAGTATTTAGTTCGTGCTGACACAGAGACCAGCCCCTACATATGTTTAAAATAACTATTAAGTGGTATCCTATTATAAAGATGAATTATTAGGAGGATTATGATGCATAAAAAAGAATATACAAAGCCTTCAAAGGAAGAGTTAAAGAAAAAATTGACTCCCCTTCAATATCAAGTTACGCAGGAGAGCGCTACAGAACGACCCTTTTCCAATGAATACTGGGATGAGGAGAGAGAGGGCTTATATGTCGATATTACTACAGGCGAGCCTCTGTTTACCTCCAGGGATAAATTCCACTCCGGCTGCGGTTGGCCAAGCTTTACAAAGCCCATTGAAAGAGCTGTAATAAAGGAAAAAGCTGATTTCACACACAGTATGCATAGAATTGAAGTAAGAACAAAAAACAGTGACTCCCATTTAGGTCATGTGTTTAATGACGGACCCTTGGATAAGGGAGGCTTGAGATATTGTATAAACAGTGCTTCCTTGAGGTTTATACCCGTAGAGGACTTAGAAAAAGAGGGCTATGGCGAGTTTTTAGATGCTTTTAACTAAATTTTATTATAAATAAATAGTTATTTTCTTGTCGAATAATATCATTATTTGTTATTCTGCTATATAATAATAATAGCGATAAAATTGAGTGGGAGATTTCGTTTATGAAAAATAGAATTTATATCTTATCTGCTGCAATGTTCACTTATACTATTACTTTTTTAATAATGGTCCTTTTTCCACTTAATATTTTTGCCTCTGCAATAATCCAAAAGGATTCTGTAATTATTAACATGAATTTGTTTGTTGTGATTGCTGTAGGGCTTATCATTATAACTGCATTATTTAACTATCTCTTTCTCAAGTACCATCTCAAAAAAAACCTCCTTTATTATAAGCAAACGATTGCTAATACTGAAGAGGTCTCCGCTGTAGAGAATATTGTTAAAGAAGATAATACTGAACAAATTAATAATACACGAGATATACTTACCAACCTTCCAAACCGCAAGCAGCTATATGCCTATTTGCACGATATTATTGCAAATAAAAACAAGAAACCGGGCAAGGTTGCCATTCTGATAACCAATCTCGACTTCTTTCGAAGTGTTAATAATAACCTCGGTCATGAGGTAGGTGACAAAATAATTCAGGAATGTGCCGCTAGACTTCAGACTCTATATCAAGACAATTCCTTTTTGGCAAGAATGGATGGGGACGAGTTTGCTGTTGTAATTAAAACACTTAATACAGAGGACTTATTTGTTGCCGCAAATAACCTTCATGAGGAATTTAAAAAACCTATGCAAATAGTGAATCAAGAAATTTATTTAAGTGCCAGCACAGGAATTTCAGTTTTTCCAGATCAAGGCGATAGTGCAAGTGAGCTGATTAAAAATGCGACAACAGCATTAAATGTTGTAAAAAACAGCAGTAGAAACAGCTATAAAGTATATGCTCCCGAAATAAAAGAATACAATCATCAAAAATTCAATTTGCATTCCGAGCTTCATCACGCCGTAAAGAACAATGAATTCGTGCTTCACTATCAACCCAAAATTGATGGTAAGACTTCACAAATAGTTGGCATCGAGGCCTTGGTCAGATGGAACCATCCCAATAGAGGTTTGCTTTATCCCATAGACTTTATACCCATCGCTGAAGAAACCGGTATCATCAAGCATATTGATGAATGGGTGTTATACACGGCATGCACACAGCTGAAAAAATGGCTACGGGAGGGCATGAGCGATATCCGGCTTGCCGTTAACCTTTCTGCATGGCAGTTTAAGGATCAGTATTTGGCAGACACAGTTATAAAGGTCTTGGAGCGAACAGGTATCTCTCCAAGCTGCTTGGAGCTCGAAATAACTGAAACAGCAGCTGTGGAAAACTTGAGCTTTACTCAAAATACACTGTCCAAGCTGATGGATATAGGCGTGAGTATTTCCATTGATGATTTTGGGACAGGCTATTCTTCTCTAAGCTATCTAAAACATTTCCCGGTAAATTTTCTAAAGATCGATAGGTCTTTTGTCGCTGATATGCTAAGTGATAAAAATACATATTCCATCATCAGAGCGATTATCGATATAGCCCATGCTTTGCAGCTGAAGGTTATCGCTGAAGGTGTAGAAAATCAAGCTCAGCTCGACATGTTAATGAATTTAGGCTGTGATGAGATTCAGGGCTATCATATAAGCAGACCCCTAAACGTAGAGGATATTAAGAAACAACTAAAGATTTGAGTTAAGCGGGATGACATAAAAGTCATCCCCTACATATTTTTTGCCTTATTTTAATATATATCAGTATATTAAGAATTAAGGAGTAATAAGAGATGAAAAGAAAAATGATACTAAGCTGGCAAATAGGCGCAGCTTATATTGGTACTATTATCGGTGCCGGTTTTGCTTCCGGGCAGGAAATCATGCAGTTTTTTACTAGATATGGGAGCATAGGAATGCTGCTGCTTATTCTGTCAGGAGTGTTGTTTTCTTTATGTGGCTATGTCATTTTCTATCTGTCAAGGCATTATAAAGCTTATGATTATAACAGCTTTATCATCAAAATATGTGGTCCGAGATTAAGTCTCGTTTATGATTGCGTCATTACCATGTTCTTGTTCTTTGGTGCCTCCATCATGTTTTCAGGAAGTGGTGCAATTTTCTATGAGAGTTTGGGCTATAGCAAAATAATCGGGATTATTTTAATTGCTTGTGTAACGCTCCTTATCGTACTTAAGTCTATAGATGGCATACTTAAAGTAAACGCTCTTGTTGTTCCTATATTGATAAGCGTAATATTATTTGTATTATTCAAAACCATTCTTGCCAGTAATACTGCCGACTTCTTCAAAAATGCTGCAGCTGCTTATAAGGGGGACAATTTAAAGCCGATATTCTCCTTAATATTCTATTTCTCCTATAATCTTGTGCTGGCAATGGGCGTTCTTACAGCCTTTCCCCAGCATATAAGCTCCCTAAAAACCTTAAAAAGAGGGGCATATATAGGAGGCTTTGGCTTAATGGCTCTCTCTATGGCTCTTAACATCAGCTTGCTATTGTATCTACCCGCCATTTTGAAGCTTTCCATTCCCGTACTATATATATCCGGCATGTATGGAGTTTATATAAAGTATGCGGTTTTGTTATGTATTTGGTGCGAAATCTGTACAACAGCTATTTCCAATGTCTTTAGCCTCGCCAAAAGAGTGACAAAAAACAGGCCTCAGCTATATAAGTCTGTAAGCCTGTTCATAGTTGTTGCTAGTATTCCTATGGCATTTGTAGATTTCAAACGGCTAATATCCTTTTTCTACCCCTTATTTGGTGCTCTTTCTATGTTTCTTATTGCCTTGATATTGATAAAATTCATGCAGGTAAAGCTTGCAGGTAAAAGCGCATAGTTATTCCGCAGCTTCTTCCTGTATGCCTTATTTTCGAATATGTTTTGGCTTGCTGTATACAAATAAAAACCTTCAAAAACTGTGGGCTGGCACTAAGACCAGCCCCTATATTATATATTTAGATTGTATATTTTTTTGTATTTATTCTCCAAATAATCTATCAGATAGCTTGGGTTAATTTCTTCTCCGGTTACTGACTTCAGTATTTCTGCGGGAGTAAGGAGTTTGCCATGCTTGTGTATATTTTGGCCTAGCCATTCTTTTATCTTTATAAGCTCTCCAGCTTTAATTAATTCATCAAAATCATCAAACTGTTTCCTAATGGTATTGTAAATTTGAGCACTATAGATGTTTCCAAGTGTATAGGAGGGGAAATATCCAAAGCTACCGCCAGACCAGTGAACATCCTGAAGCACGCCCTCTTTTTCATCCTTAGGCTCAACTCCAAGATATTCCTTCATCTTTTCATTCCAAATCCTCGGAAGCGCTGCAACCTGTACTTCCTTGTTTATCAGAGCCTTTTCGATTTCATATCTTATCATAACATGAAGATTATATGTAACCTCATCTGCCTCAACTCTAATTAAAGATGGTTCCACCTTATTAATTGCCTTATGGAATTCCTCCAAGCTCACACCCATAAATTCTTCAGGAAATATCTTCTGGAGATCTTCATAATAGCAGCTCCAGAAGTTATAGCTTCTACCTATTATGTTTTCCCAAAACCTGGACTGGGATTCATGTATCCCCATTGAGGTACCTGTACTAAGAGGCGTGTCGTCCAATTCACAGCTTATGTTTTGTTCATATAGTGCATGACCACCTTCATGTATCGAGCTAAACAAGGCACTACTGAAGTTGTGCGGATAATAGTGAGTGGTTATGCGTATGTCCCCAGGAGTCATCCCTATTGTAAACGGATGCTCGCTCTCATCTAATCTTCCAGCATCAAAGCTGTAGCCCATCTTGTCAAGTATCGCAAGACTAAATTCTTCCTGCTTAGCAGGTGCAAAGTAATTTCTGAAGAACATTGAATCATCCGGTTGATAACGTAAGTTCTTGATCTGTTGAACCAAGGGAACGATGCGCTCTCTAAGCTGCTCAAATATTCTATCCAGTTTATCTACAGTCATTCCCGGTTCATAATAATCAAGCAACGTATTGTATTTATTGCCCTCATAGCCCCAAAGTTCGATAAACCTGCAGTTATAATCTACGATTTTCTCCAAGTATGGGCTAAACATCGAGAAATTATTGGTATTCTTTGCTTCCTCCCATACAGATTCAGCTTCTGAGGTTAGTATTACATATTCTGTGTACATTTCGGCAGGAATCTTTTTGGATCTGTCAAATTCCTTTCTACATTCCTGTACAACAGCCCTGTATACCTTATCCAGCTTTTCATTGCTTTCCTTTTGTTCAAAGTAATTTAAAAAGTCTTCCATTTCGATTGATGTTGATAGTCTGAAGGCTTCTGTTGAAAGCATGCCGATAACCTTTGCTCTGCCGGCTATGCCCTTCTTAGGAGCTCCTGTTCTTAAATCCCAAAAAAGCACAGCTAAGGCTTCATTGTAATACTTTATCTTATGTACCAGCTCCTTAAAGCTTTGTAATGTTGCTTTGAAAGTTCTTTCCATTGATGCCACCTCCAATTTTTTGTCTCTTTTTCCATTTTATTATATGCGGATTCAAATGTCAAAATGGCTATTTGCGTGAATATACGGTACTTGCTATTCAAAAACAAGCTCGACAAAAAGAACAAAGGCGGCTGCGGCCGCATTTGAAGTCCATGTGTCTTTTCTGAATGAAATGAGGAAATTTTGGCACGGGCAGTTAAATCAAGGTTTTTTATTGTATAGGAAAGTTATACTTTTCTATACAATAAAAAAACCCAGAGCTCCTTACATCCAATTTTTTATGTGGGGGAAAAATTGAATCCTGTATTTCGAAGCTCTAGGTGCAGATAGCTTTATATGAAAAAACACCCTGGTACTCCAGGGTGTTTATAAACAGATGACTACATCTTTTATATACCAACCTGTAGTCGGACAGTTAATGGCTGTCCCGTAGAAACGCTTGAACCTTATTATCAAGCCTATACAAGTTATTTTATTGTTTTTATCTTACCAAATAATTCTATCATTTGCAATTATTTTTGAATTTATTTTCATAAATTAGATATCGCTGTCATTCCGAACGCAGTGAAGAATCTTAAGATCCTTCAGTCGTTCCTCCCTCAGGATGACAGGTTGGCTGCAGTACTTGTATATATCCCGTTCGACATCATCCCCTATATATCAATTTTATTTCCCGGGAAATGTCAGATACATGCAATATTCGCCATTTTGTTCAATATGCTATGCCTTTTCTAAGCTTATTCTACTTCCCTTCCCGGTTCTATCCGGAGCATCCACAATCAAACGTCTCGTTATACGACTTTTCATTTCCGGCACGTGGCTTATGAGTCCAATAACCCGTCTGCTGCTGCTCAATCTCTCTAGAGAATCTATGACTATATCCAGCAAAGTGTTGTCCAGTGTGCCAAAGCCCTCATCCAGAAAGAAGAATTCCAAAGGGCTCTGTCCTTTGAGCTGCAGCTGCGAGGACAGCGCAAGAGCCAAGGAAAGTGAGGTCAGGAAGGTTTCACCACCAGACAGTGAAGCAACACTGCGAAGGACTCCTCCATTTGCATTGTCTCTAATAACAAAGCCATTCTCTGAGTCCAGCTCTATGGAATATCTGAACTTGGTAAGCTCACCCAAGGTTTCAGAAGCCTCACGGGCAATATATCGCATACGCTCCTCTGAAATAAATTCTATAAAGGCATTGCCTTTGAGAAGCTTTTGGATTTGCTCCAGCATATCCTTTTTCTTGCTCGTAGCTTTTGATTCTTCCTGAAGCTTTATCCATTTCTCGAAGCTTTCCTTTATTTGCTGATGGTTATTTTTTGCTGCCTCCAGCCGGGAAATGCTGCTCTCCAATTCAGTCTTCATCTGATCATATTCCTCACAAAGACGCTGCCACTGCTGTTCATTCAAGAGTTTGCCGGCAAGCTGATTTTTGACGCTTTGAAGCCTATCTTCCATGCTGCCCTTTTCCCTTTTGTACTTTGCAATCTCCTCTTGATAAAGTGTTAGCCTGTCAAGTTCCAGCATACACGCTTCTACTTGAGCCTCATCTGCAAAGTCCTTCTTTTTAAGTACCTCCTGAAGCACCTTGCTATCACCATCCATCTTCTGCTTATAATGCTCAAAGCTGCTTTGAAGACCCGCCTTGCGTCTTTTAACTTCCTCCAAAGAACTCCTTATGGAGTTTATACCTTCCAATGCACTCTTATAGGAAGCTTCTATATCATCCATTTCTTTTATAACCTTTTCCAACTCAAGCTGAAGGTTTTTGTCACCAATTATACCTGTTATTTTTATTTCCTTTTCTTCCTTCTGCTCCTTTAACTTTATCCCTTCAGATTTCTTTTCATTTAATATATCATTTATTGCATTTATTTTTTCTAACAATGACTGATGCTCATTCACCAAAGTATCATACTTGCTGCGTTTTAGCTTTATAGCGATAGCTAAGCTCTGTACTTGTTCATCCTTCTCAGCTATGCGATCTGCTTCTTGCAAAAAGCTGGTTACTGCAAGCTGCTGCTTCATTTCCTGGTGCTTCCCTGATGCCTCAGAATAAGCATTTCTATACTCTTCTAAATGCTTCAGTTCTTGACTTACTACGGTCGTTGTATTATTAAGCAAAGCAGACAGTCTGCCCTCCTGTATTTTGGACTCTGACAAAGCGTTTTCTTGCTTTTTTATAGCTTCCTTAAGCAGCAGAAGCTTTTCTTCCCAGAGTAAATATTCATGGACTGCTTTGTCCAAAGCTTCTTTTTCATTTCTTATATAAGCTTGTATGTTCTCAAGCTCCATAGTCTGCACAGCATCAGGCAACAGCAGTCTTTGATTCTGATATTCCTTCTGTTTGCTTTTCAGCTCAATATTTGTCTGCTCTATATTCTGCATTAGGGAGCTGTGCTGCTGTCTAAGCTTTATGGCCTCGTGCTCCAACTCTCTTATAAGCTTTTGTTTTGCAATAATTATAGCCTGCAATTCATTTTGTTTCTGCTCTAAATCATTGATATTCTCATCCAAGGCTGCAGCAGGTTGGGGATGTTCCATTGAGCCGCAGACTGGACATTTTTCACCTTCTACCAAGGTCTTAGCCAATAAAGCCGATGTATGAAGCTTCTGCTGCCATACCAATTCATTGAGCTGTTCTGTTTTGCTGCTTACTTCTGCAACCTCTTGATGTAAGCTTATTTCTGTTTCTTTTATGGATTCCTGTAATATTACAGTTTGATTTATATAGTCCTTAACTCTATGCTCTAGGATTGAAATGCTTTCACTGCTTGATATTATATTTTGTAAAAGACCTTCCAATACACCAATTTTGCTCTGCTGTACCGATATCTCTTCCCTATTATTTGGACGAGATGCTTCTCGAGTGGTCTTCTCATTGTTTAATGCTGTAAGTGCTTGGTTGCTTTTGTTTAATTCCTCCAAGACCTTTGCATGTTCGTCTTGATAAGATTGCATGTTATTATGAAGCTCTTTGTACTTATTTGTTTGCTTTTTCAAGCTAACTTCTAGCCCTTGCATTTCCTTTTCCAAGGCTGTCCCTTGGTTTACAAGCTTACGCCTGTCACTTTGCACCTGCTGCATCTCCGATTTTTGTTCCAGTTCAAGGATTTCCTTGCTTTGAGCTTCCTTTTGCTGCAGCTTCATTGCGGTATCTTTTTTGGCAGCTTCCATCAAAATGTTGATTTCTCCATATTCTTTTCTTGCAGTAATCAGCAATTTGGTCAATTCTTCCTTTTCCCGCTGCAAATTTTCACACTCCTGCAGCATGGTTCTATACTTTATCAGCTCAGGTAATTTCTCATCCTTAAGCTTCAATACAGCATCAAAGCCTTGTTGCACCAAAGCATCTTCTATTTCCAAAGCCTTTAACTTTTCTTCGAGAATATTTAAAGCTATATTTACATCCTCATAGCCCTTCTTAGCTTCCTTGTATGCAAGCATGATAGGCTTAATTGTGTTTGCCGCTTCTGATTTAACGCATATTTCCTCCAGCTTTTGAATGTCTGCCTGCTTTGCTCTACATTCTTCCAGCTTTTGCTGCAATTCTTCATATTCCCCCGATAGCTTGTAGTTCTCCATACCTCGTGCATAGCTTTCTTCTGTGACCTTTAGCTTTGCAATGCAAGCCTTTCTATGCTCATGGGCCTCTCCCATTTTTCTTTCACTTTCTATCAAGGCTTCTGGAGATGCGTTTCCAAGGGTGGACAATGCCCCTTCTATGTTAGAGAGCTTATATTTGACTGCAGCCATTTGCTTATTAAATTTGTCTGCCAACTGCTTTCCGTATTCCTCCAAATAGAAGATACGCTCCAGCATTTTCGTTTTTTCACCTCTGGGTGAAAGCAAAAACTCCTGAAACTTGTTTTGGGGCAACACTACAGATCTGGTAAAGTCCTCAAATTTAAGCCCTATCAGCTGCACAATAAATGTGTTTACATCTCCGTGCTTATCTGCAAGTATACATTCCTGTTCCTCACTTATTTCCAACAATCTGACCAGCTTTGCCTCTGCCGAGCTGTCTGAATCCTTTTTGCGCTTGTATTGTCTCTCTACCCTATAGGTTTTTCTCAAGCCATTCTTTGTGAGATCAAAAGTAAAAGCTACCTTGATACCACTCATATCTGTATTTATAATGCCTTGAGTCCCCTTAGCAGCTCTGTGAACATTCCCATAAAGTGCCAAGGTTATTGCATCCAAAATAGTGGACTTGCCACTGCCTGTGGGTCCAAATATCCCAAATAGTCCTGTTTCACTTAGCTTGTCAAAATCAACTCGCTGTAGCTCCTTAAAACTCTGCAGCCCTTCTATCTCAAGATATCTTGGTCTCATACGCTTCACCACCGGCTTCGCTTTCTTTATTTTCTTCCCCGATCTCCTCATTGGCTATGCTTAGGAACAAATCCATAAGCTCCTCTGAGACTTCCATGCCCATGCTGCTTTTATAATATTCTTTGAATAGCTCATCTATCCGTTTGGTTTCTCTGTCTTTGTAATCCATGGTGAAATCCAATTGATTTCTTAGCTTGGGTCGTATATTAATAATACCTGGATGCTGCGCCCTAAGCTGCTTCTGTTCTTCACTTCCTATTATGGTATCTGTAATGATCTCTAAATCAATCCAAGCATTGATATCTCTGCCTTCTTCACACCATCTTATGGCTTCAGCCAACCCATTTACAGCCTCCCATTTCTTAAGAGGCTTGCCTGAGTTCAGATTTATTTCCTTGATTTGGACTTCTTTGTTTGGCTCCGCATCTATTATGTAGATTGCTTTGCTGTAATCCACTTCTGAAAAGCTATATGCCAGAGGGGATCCCGAATAATATACCGGCACCTTACATCCTTTTACTTGCTGTGGTCTATGAAGGTGTCCCAAGGCAACATATTGAGCCTTTTCCGGTATGGCTTCCGGATCCACCATTAAGGCTCCTCCAAGCTGCCTTTCCGAGTCACTGATTTTGCCTTCTCTCATAAATAAGTGGCTGACAACCAGATTTACTGTATCTTCTCTAAAATTAGTGCTTAAGGTATGCAATATTGAGCCTATTCTTTGGGAATATGCCTCTTGGAGATCTTCACTATCTGCCGTCCTGTTGATAATCTCCTCCAGTCTTGATTCAGAAGGATAGGGCATGGTTAATATCACAGTATTATAATCATATTGCGGCAACCTTAGCTCAAACCAGCCTGCCCCTGAATTTACAATGCTTACTATGCTATCTCCTGTCTTGTACTCCCCTGCATTGCTGCTTGGGTAACCAAGCAAAATCACTCCGTTCTTATAAGCCAATGGGCTGGAAGCACATAGCCTGTCAGGATTATCATGATTGCCCGCTATGATGATAAGAGCGCGCTTCCCTTTGTTGTTCAGCCTGTCTATTGCTTCATAAAACAGCTCTTCGGCAGCGGAGGAAGGATTATATGTATCAAAGATGTCACCTGCTATCAGAACAAGATCTACTTGCTCTCTTTCAGCAATATCACATAATTCGTTTATAAACTGATGTTGTTCCTCTATCCTGCTTATGTTTTCCAGCGTTTTACCCAGATGCCAGTCGGATGTATGAAGTATCTTCATATGTAACCCTCCATGTTCCTGTTCGAGGGCAGCTGCCCCTACACAAATTTTATACCAAAAGCTAGAGAAATACAAACCATAGCACAAAATATTCGCCTCACGCCGCACTATTTTTCGCCAGGGAACCCTATGGTTCCCGACCACGGATGCAAGGGGGAGAATCCCCCATTGTATAGGAAATTATACTTTCCTATACAACAAAAAAAGACGCTTTGAACAGCGTCTCGCAGGAATCTTCTAAACCTTCTCAGTGCTTTTATATGAATTCATTACAGAGAAAAAATGTTGCCGATTATTTCGACAGAGGGTGCTAATTTTTAGTCTTATTATCCTTTTTAGGCTTCTCCTGTTTGTCCTGATCTTGGTCATCACGGTCGTCGGCAGCACCTTTTGATGACTTGCTCTCTTGCTCATCCCTACCATTTTCTTTATAGTCCGATTGTTTATCATCGTCTTCCTGATTTTGATTGAAGCTCTCTCTGTCACCATTTTTGTCTTTTTCTTCCTCTTTTTCTTTTTCCTTGTCTTTTTCTATATCTTTGTCCTTGTTGCTGCCCTTATTATTCTCTTGTTCTAGCTTTTCACCCAGCTCTTCATTCTTTTCCTTGATTAGTTCCTTTACATTCATTACATTACCCTTTAACTCAGGTTTTGTTCCAGGCTTTTCGCTTGCTGGTACAGTATTAGGCTTATTAGGCTTTACTGCCTTGTCATCCTTCTTCTCTATTTGCTTAATAGCCTGCTGCAAAGGCATTTGCTTGATTTCTTCTTCATTTAATTCAGGCTTAGCCTCTTTGAATTCATTTGCTAATATAACCTTGCCGGGAGATATATTATCTTTGTGGGCTTTTTTGAAGCTTTCCACCTGTGTTTTTTCTAATATGACCTCATAGCTGCTGCTTACTTTTGACATAGCAGCTGTAGAGGCTTTGCTT
>Ga0154410_1118_pt2 | contig 24077 bp, 24 predicted proteins | sample RifGroB2_FD_115914 | JGI IMG/M metagenome (GOLD analysis project Ga0154410, IMG submission 115914) | Clostridiales bacterium GWB2_37_7
AATGTGATCGCATTGTTATTTAGCAAACTGAGGGGCATTAGGAATCTTAGTGTTGAGCCGGATTCTCTACAATCAATTTTAATGTTATTTTCGTTTGAAGGCTGTCCACCGTGAATGATCAGCATGTCTTGCTGACAGGTTACTTTTGCACCAAGAGCTTGTACGCCTTCAACTGTAGCAATGATGTCCTCAGATAAAACAACATTTTTGATGATGCTATGACCCTTCGCCAAGGCTGCTGCAATAATAGCTCTATGACATATGCTCTTAGATGGGGGAATCGTTATTGCTCCCTTTAAGGGCTTGGGTATTATCTCAACTAATTTCATAATAACCTCTCCATTGCTATATAATAAAGCTATCCAAGTTGGTTTTTGCGATTTGGTGAATATAAGCATTGCCAATATTTCTAAGAAGAATTAAATTAAGATAGCCTTCTTTAGATTTTTTATCATGGCTAATTATTTCCAAAAGCTTAGTTTTGTCCATGGAAGGAATAACTGTAGGAAGTTGACAAAGCTTTAATACTGCTTCAATAGCATCATAACTTCCCTTTGAAGTCAAGTTCATAGCCTCGCTGCAGCGTGTAATTTGCAGCATACCCAAGCCAACAGCCTCTCCGTGGGTAACCTTTTGATAGTCAAAATATCGCTCAATGCCATGTCCAATGGTATGACCAAAATTTAAAAGCTGTCTCTCACCCCTATCAAACTCATCCTTTTGGACAAATAGGGTTTTGATGCTGCAGCAACTGTAAAGAATATCCTCAATATTACTGTCAATGGACGCCAGATTTTCGGACCTTAGCATTAGGTCAAAAAGGCTAGAATCTTTAATAGCGCCATATTTAATCGCTTCTGCCAATCCATCACAGTAGATTTTTTGAGGCAGGCTATCTAGGAGCAAGGGGTCTGTATACACTGCTCTTGGATGATAAAAGCCACCAGCAAGGTTCTTGCCTGCTTTAAGGTTAATAGCGGTTTTGCCGCCAATGCTGCTATCCAGTTGTGACATGAGGGTAGTGGGGACTTGTACATAGGGTACACCGCGCATATAGGTAGCGGCAGCGAAGCCCGCCAGGTCACCTACTACACCGCCTCCAAAGGCAATAATTAAGCTGCTTCTGTCAACAGCAAGCTCTGCAAGCTTGCTATACACATAGTTTAAGCTAATTAAGGATTTGCTTTGTTCGCCAGGAGGGATAGTAATTCTATTTATTCTATATCCAACACCCTTTAGGCTTGTCTCGATAGCACTTCCATATAGTTGATCTACCGTACTGTCGGTGATAACAGCGACGAATTCTCCTTTATACCAAGTTGAGAGTTGTTCTCCCAATGTAGCTAGAAGACCTTTATGGATAAAAATATCATAATTGACATGGTTAAGCCTAGCATTTATAACTTTCATAATAACACCTCTTGAAAATTCAACCTTACTATTTCCAATTGTAGCAAATATTATATTAAATATCCACAAAGGCAAGCATAATGTAGCTACGATAAACAGTTCTTAACTAAGAAAGCTTCATATGGAAGCCCTATACTTAAAACAATCAGTAAAGACAAGACTATATAAAAACCCTTGATAAAATGAAAAAAGCCTTGGCATAGCCTTAGCTTCCTTCACTGTTTAATAGTATCCTGCCATCGCTCTCTGGATATTCATTGCTAAATAAACTAGCGTTTAAAGACTGTTTCTTATTTTGCAGCTTCCACATGTTATATCGTACACCCTTTGAGATAATATTTGCCATATTCATGACTAAGCTCAACCTGGTGTTTTGGAGTACCATTATTTCCATAAAGCCGCTCATGTTTACGATGCCGGTAATATGCATATCACCCACTTGTGGCAAAGACTTATTTACTCCAGAACCAGGGGATAGGGGACCTTCTTTTATGTTAACAAAGCCGATTCTTTCAAACTTGCCTAAGGATGCATCTATTGCTATAACAAAAGGCTTGTGATAGTTTTCAAGGTCTTTTAAATGATCCTCGAGATTCTTGGCGTGTACAGGATTATCAAGGGTTCCAAGAACATGGATATTGTTATAATTCATGTCTTGTATTTTGTAGCCTATAAGAGGCCCAAGGCAGTCTCCGGTAGCACGGTCTGTGCCAATACAGACAAAAACAATATCGTGATAGCTGTCGTTGTAAAGCTTGCCAAAACATTCTTCAAAGTAGGCACTGAAATAGGAGAAAGCAAATTGTTTATGTATGTCGATGGATTTTTCAAATTTTACGCTTAACATGGGCAGCTCCTTTGCATATTCATTTATTCTAATTATTACCCAGAAAGACTTGTTAGATACAGATTATGTAACGTATATTGAAAAAAGTATAGAAACTCAACTATATAGTGATATAATTTAGGTAATCAACAAAATATGGATTATAGCACATGTTTTTGAAACAAAAACCTGTGTTTTACGTATATAATGTGAGGTGTTGTTTTTGGGAAAGAAAGACTCTAATATAAAAGGCATCGGTATAATGCTTGTACTTATACTTATGCTGATGGTTGGACTAATATACATAAATAATGTAAACAGTATAAGCGGTTTGTCATCAAAAAATATCATGAGCTTTAAGGTGATTGGAAGTACAGAAGCCAAGGATAAAACTAGCTTGGTTTGTAGGGTGGATGAGTTGCTGGCTGAGGCCTCAGGGGCTGTAGTAAGGGCTCAAAATATAAAGGGTGAAGACGTGTGGAATAAAACCTTGACAGGTAAGGTAGTCGACATGAAGAGTGAAGCCTCAAACCTGTATATAATGGACAGTAGCAAAAAACTATATTGCATATCCAAAAGCGGCAATCTTCTTTGGAACAAACAACTGGAAGAAGAATTAAGGGGATTTTATGTTGATAAAAGTGGAGATGTGATTATAGATTATGCACATACGGTTGGTGCCAAAATACAGATTTTAAGCAGTAAGGGTATAGATGAAGGCAGCATTGTGCTGGAAGATGCTGAAGTTGTAGCTTTTTCCTCCGGAAAAGATGAAAATTCCTTAAGCGTTATAGATATATCTTCAAATATTATTAAGGCGAAAATATTAACGCTTAATTTAAAAGGGGATTTGGTATGGTCTGAGAACTTTGACAATCAGATTATACCAATGTTGGGCTATACCAAGGATAATTCACTAATTGCTATAGGAGAAAAAGCGATATATAAATACAATGACAAAAGCAAAAAGCAAAGCAAGCAGGAGTTAAACAAAACGATACAGAAGGCAAGTATAGGTGAAGGTGGAATTGCCACAATAGTTAGAAGCAAGACGGGCTTTGAAGTGATTTCCTATGATTCAAACCTAAGAGAATTGGGAGTATTGGAGCTGCCGCGGGCACCGAAAGGCATAATTTTGGAAAAAAACAATTATATATTATATTATAGCGAAAAATTGCTGTTGGCGGATTTGAAAGGAATAATAAAAGCAGAATATAAATCCATTCCTGAGATAAAAAATGCATATTTTGGAGCTGAGGGCAGTATTATCATGGTATCTGATAGGTTAATTCAAAAGCTTGGATATGAATAGGAGGTTATTATGAACTGGATAGATCTAAGTATTATTATAATATTAGCGATAGGCACCTTGACGGGAATTCGGAGAGGCTTTGTAGCTTCCATCACTAGTGTGGCATTCGTTATTGTATCTTTAATAGCAGCAAAAACCTATTATAGCACAGTAGCTTTATTTCTATTAACCAATACTTCCATAAAGGATGGTATTATTAAGTTTATGGTGGAAAAAAAGGTATTGGAGGGTTTCAATGGATTTATGCCGGGAAGCACATTACCTGCATTTTATAGTGATTATTTCTTGAAGGATATACATACCTTTGTCAGTATTGCAATTATCAACCTTATATCCATCATACTGATATTTTTGGTGGTAAGATTCTTACTTGCCATTGTTGAGGGCTATATGAGAAGAGCCACTGAATTACCAGGTCTTAATGAAATAAATAAGCTTGGCGGAGGAGCAATCGGTTTTGCTAAAACAGTATTGATATTGCTGTTGGTATTTGCTGCAGTTATACCAATGTCTAATGTGCTGCCATGGGAAAACTTCAAAGACGCTGTTCAGAGCTCAATGCTGGCAAAATATTTTTATTCATATAATTTCATCTTAGGCTGGATTTGGAACTCTGCTTTAGAGCTTATAAAATAAGCTTTAATGAGACACAGGATGAAAATTTAATTTCAAATGAAATCATATTTTTTATATGGCATAATAATGAGATGGGAGGGCTAATGTTGAAAAAGAATAACTTTGTGGTAGGGGTATTACTTATATTCTTGGGTTTGGCTTTTTTCTTAAAGAACTATAATATTTCTGTAATCAATACCTTGATATTACTTGGAGGCTTATACTTCTTATACGATTATGTGGCAAAAAAACAGCAGCCTCACCTAGTATTTGGTATAATCCTTAGTGCTACAGGTATCATAATTTTATTTAAAGACCTGGGTAAACTTAAGCTTGACTTAAACGGAGAAATGTTTTTAATTGTCTTAGGTGCTGTATTTCTGCTTCTATATTTTAGTAAGCGTATCGTAGGTTTTGTATTTCCGGGCATTATATTGCCGGCTATAGCATTATTTATTATGCTAGAGAAAAATATAAACGGGTTTTATATGTGGCCTAGCTTTTTTATTCTGTTAGGTCTGGCCTTTTATCTAATCTATTTTACTGCGTTTATACATAATAGCAACTGGCCTTTGATACCGGGAACTATATTGGTTTTATTTGGATTAGCAGCCTTTGCATTTGTACTTGGAATTGTTACCATAGATATGATAAAGGGCTTAGCACAGTATCAAAATTATATCATATCAGGAGCTATCGTGCTTCTAGGAGTAGGGCTGCTATATAAAGGCTTAAGAAAATAAGATTTGAAAATAAAGCCCTGGAATCTCATATTCCCGGGCTTTATTCTGTATCTCGGTATTATATTTTTGCGGATACCACGATAGAAGAGTTTGAGGTATGTGCATGAATGATTATCTTATCTGATAAGCTATCAAAGTTAGCGCTTTTTATTTGAGCAGTCGACTGCATACTGAAGCTTTTCTTGTCAACAAAGTAGTTAAGCTGCGGTAGATCTACAGATATACTTCCAAGGGAGGTTGTTGCATCGATCATGCAGCCACTGGTCTCGCTGTTGTTAAGTTCTATTGATATTTTGCCATTAGAGGTACGTAGATTGTAATTTCCCTCTGCAGAACTCATTTTGTAAATTCCGTCAAGTATAATAGAGCCGTTGCTGGTTTTGGCATCCAGCTTATCAAACTTGCAGCTCTCTATTTCTATTTTGCCGTTGGAGGTACTTAAATCTGCAAAAGCAGCAGTGGTACCGGATGTAATAATTTTACCGTTGCTGGTAATTGCCCCTATGGTTTTGCTTTGACAATTCGTCAGACATATTTTTCCGTTGGAGGTATTTGACTCGATGTTATCTACGGTTATATCAATTAGCTCGCACTTTCCGTTGGTTGTAAGAATTTTTAAATTGCTTAAGTGCTTTGGCACAAAAATCTCGATCTTTCCCCAGGTTCTGCTAGGGAACTGAGTTTTAAAGCTTAAGGAGTTGTCTGTTTGTGATACCTTAAAGTATTCTTCAATTGCCAGGTTTGGTATTGAGGTATTAATATATAGATTAAGTGTTAGGTTGCTTTCACCGGTTGGACTTACAATAACTGCGAAGTTGCAGGTGTCAACGGATATTTCGGCATTGTCAGCCAGACTATACTGATAATTATTTTTATATTGATATTTGTCATTGCCTACGTCTATAAAGTTACCAAGATAATTAACCAGTCTGTCTGTAAATTTTACAGCTGAATCTGCGATATCATTGCCAAAGGATTCCATACGCTTTGCAAAGTCGTCACCAAATTTTTCGGAGTTAGAGCTAAATTTCTCGGCACTGGTATTTAAAGTAGAGCCTAGCTTTTCTGCAACCTTATTGGCTTTTTGCTGCAGCTCCTGCATTTTTTCTTCAAATTTCTTTTCATTCTTTCTTGCATCAGTTTCAAAGCTTGTGCTTGTCTTTCCAACTGCTTCTAATAGTTTGTGAGCTTCTTCTGCAGAAATCTTACCTTCTTGCAGCATTTTTAATATTAACATTTTTTCTTCCATAATATATCCTCCTAATATTTTAATAGTTCTATTGCTTCTTCCGAGCTGATTTCACCTCTATCCAGCCTCTCTAAAATATCTTTGTTCTTGTTGGGAATACAGGCTGCTTGATTTTTATAGCCCAAGGACTCAATCAAGGAGTCCAATTTGCCCTTTACTGTTGGGTAGGATATTCCCAGCTCTCTCTCTATTTCTTTGATGTTGCCGCGATTTTTAATGAAAATTTCTGCAAATTCAATTTGCTCTTTGGGTAGCTGACAAAATTTACACAGCTTAAAACTACCTCTAATAGTACTTGCACAGCTTCCACACTTGAACTCAGTGACCTCAATTTTGCCGCTGCATATAGGGCACTGGCCCAGCACATCTCTTTTCATAAATTCACTCCTCGTATGGATTAATTTAACATCTTAATTACAATTATAATACTAGCATTTAAAATGTCAACACGATTATTAATATTATTAATAATATATTTAATATTTATTAACGTAATTAAACACAAAATCAAAAACTTGAACAATTATTGAGATACGTTTGTGTGACAAAAATTGAAATGGCAAATATTTTTTGTAAATAGTAGATATTAAAAACAATAAAAGCTTTTAATCCAACAAAAATATATGCACAATGTGTATTAATAAAGAAAATATGTGCAAGTTAGGAAAAATGAGATGTTTCCTACGAAACATATAGAATATATCATGAAAATAAATTATTATAATAGTATACTATATAAAAAACAAAAAGTTTCAGGGAGGTTCAACCATGTCAAAAATAGACGCAAGAGGATTGCAGTGTCCACAACCGGTAATTATGATAAAGAAGGCTTTGGAGCAAATTGAATCTGGTGAAATCATTGCAATAGTAGATAATTCTACAGCAAAAGAAAATGTAAGCAGATTGGCAGCTAATATGAATTACCATCATGAGATAGAAGAAAAAGAGGGCTGTTACTATATAAAGATAATTAAAGCAGGAGCAAGTAGCGTAGAGACACAAAACAACGATTTTGTAATTGTCATAACCAGCGATAGGCTGGGTGCTGGAGACGCGGAGCTGGGACAATTGCTGATGAAAACCTATACTTATACCTTAAATGAAACAAAGCCTTATCCAAAGGCAATTCTATTTATAAACAGCGGAGTTAAGTTAGTGGTGGAGGGATCTGAGGCTCTGGAAAATATACAAAAATTGGGAGAAAAGAACATCGAAATTATTAGCTGCGGTACATGCCTGGATTTCTATAAGATAAAGGATAAGCATATGGCTGGCGTTGTAGGGAATATGTATACCATAGTAGAATATATGAATAATGCTTCCAAGGTAATTAATATTTGCTAAAAAGCTAAAGGTGGGTTGTCAGATGGATATTTTTTTAAATAAAATTTCTGAATACTTTCAAATAGATTCCACAATGTTATACTACTATGCAGCCCTAGCTATAAAAATTGTCTTTATATTTGTTCTATCAAAGATTGTTATAGTGGTGTTGAACAGAGTCATAGTAAATGTCTTCAGGCTATATCCCAAATTCAAAATGGATGAAAAAAAATCCGGAACCTTGGTGGGCATTCTAAGAAGTGTTGTCAAATATGCAGTGTATATTATTATGGGTATATCAATACTGGACACCTTAAACATACCTACACAGCCAATACTTGCAACAGCTGGTTTAGGCAGCTTAGCTATTGGCTTTGGTGCTCAAAGTCTTGTTAGGGATGTATTCAATGGTTTTTTCATATTGTTTGAGGATCAATATGCTGTGGGAGATTATATAACAATTAATGGTGTAACAGGTACTGTGGAGGATATAGGTCTGCGTATTACTCGTATCCGCTCCTTCAATGGAGAGCTTTATATTATTCCCAATGGAGAAGTAAAGGCTGTTATCAATGCTTCAAGAGGTAATTCCTTAGCGATTGTGGATGTAGGTGTTGCCTACGAAAACGATCAAGAAAAAGCCCTGGGTATATTGACAGACACTGCAACCTTATATTTTGAAAAGAATAAGGACAAGGTTGCAGAAAAACCAGAGGTGCTGGGAATAATAAGATTGGGAGAATCTGATGTAGTTATAAGAACAATTATAAAGACTCAGCCACTTATGCATTGGAAGGTGGAAAGAGAAATGAGAATGCTTATTTTAGAGGTATTCAAAAAGGAAAAAATAGAAATACCCTATCCTAAGAGAGTCATGTTGGAAAAAAAGCAGGATGTTCAAAGTAGTCTGTAAAACAAATATTAACCAAGCGTTGATGTGTAAATAGATAGGAGGGATCAAATGTATTATCCCAAACAGTTTAATTTAGGTGATATTGTAGAAACTAAAAAAGAACATCCTTGTGGAAGCAAGCAGTGGGAGGTTATAAGAGTAGGTGCAGATTTTAAGATAAAGTGTTTGGGCTGCAGCAGAATTGTTATGCTGCCTCGTCCAAAATTTGAAAAATCAGTCAAGAAAATAATCAAATCTGCAGAAAATCTCGAAGCTGAGCAATAAAATAGTTGAAAAAAGCTTGACACAGTGATATAATATTTAAATGCGTACGAACGCAAATATCCTCGCTCTATCCCGAGTGGTAGGGCCGTTAGTCCGTGGGGAGGAGGTGAAACTTATGAATAGATATGAAACGATATACATTATTAGGCCTACAGTTGCTGAAGAAGAAATAAAGGCTCTTGTTGAAAAATTCAAGGGTATAATAGAAGCCAATGGCGAAATCGAGACTATCGATGAGTGGGGCAAGAGAAAACTTGCTTACTTAATCGATGATATCGGTGAGGGCTACTATGTATATATGAAATATAAAGCAGAAACAACAGTTCCAAAGGAATTGGACAGAGTATTTGGTATTTCAGAAGACATTTTAAGAAACATGACGATAAAGCTAGACTAATTTTAAAAGGTGGTGCTTTAGTATGAACAAGGTTGCCTTGGTAGGCAGATTAACAAAGGACCCCGAAGTTAGATACACAGCTAACAATCAAACAGCTGTTGCAAAGTTTACTGTTGCAGTAAACAGAATGTTTAAACAAGAGGGCCAGCCCGATGCTGACTTTATACCTATAGTTGTATTTGGCAAGCCTGCAGAAAACTGCGGTAAATACATCGGAAAAGGAAGACTTGTTGCTATATCTGGTAGAATCCAAACAAGAAGTTGGGATGATCAGGAAGGCAAGAGACATTTTACAACAGAAGTTATAGCAGATGAAGTTCATTTCTTAGATAAAGGTAATGATGTAAATAAAGGCTCCGGCAGTGGTGTAACAAAGGAATCAGGAGATTTCTATCCTGCCGAGGAAGAAGACGATCTTCCATTTTAGGATGATAGGAGGGAAATAAATGCCAAGAGAAGATAGAGGCGGTAGAGAAAGAAGCGGCGGTTTCGGCGGCGGTAAAATGAGAAAGCCTAAGAAACGTGTTTGTAATTTCTGCATAGATAAAGTTGAGCACATCGATTACAAGGATGTGAACAAAATAAGAAGATATGTTAGCGAAAGAGGAAAGATCATTCCAAGAAGAATTTCCGGTAACTGCGCTAAGCATCAAAGACAGATTACAGTAGCGATAAAGAGAGCAAGAAACATAGCTTTCTTACCATTCACAACTGATTAATTGTGAGCTTAAAACCCGATGTATTTACATCGGGTTTTTGTTTTTATGCAAATAATTCTAATATAGATTAAGAAAAGGCAACCTATATTAGAATTATTTGCATAAACAGCCACAAAGCCATGAGTTGCCTGATATCCAGATGTATGATAAAATTTAAACTAGGTCAACCTGCTTTGAATTACTAAAGGTTAAGGCAGGAGTTGGTCAAATTAAAAAGAATATATATAGGTTACAAGAAAAATTCGGGGGTGGATATTTTGTTTAATCAAGATACCGACATTACAAAGAACATTAGGGTAATTGAGTTTTTAAAAAGTGAGCTGCTTACAGCGGTAGCAGCGCTTTATCAGAATCTGATCAAGGGCACCAAGGTAGGGCAAGAGGTTCTTGTTGATATACTGGCAAACCTGATTTTAGTTACATATCTGCTAGGAAAGAGATTAGGAATAGCAGCAGCTGTAATCGATTCGAAAATAATGGAAAAGATAAGAATAGGTATGATAGAAGACCACGAAACAGAGAAGTGGTATGGAGACCTTTCTGACTTGTCTGAGTATATGTCTAAGCTCAGAAAGTAGGGGTGTCTATGAAAAGAATAAATGCCCGCTCGATCACCGAGGGCGCTATATTAGCTGCTTTAACTGCCATATTAGGGGTTTTTTATAATGTGCCCATTGTTGGAATTATTACAATGTTTTGGCCTGTCCCAATTATAATTGTTGGTTATAGGAATGGATTTAGGGTGAGCATTGTTGCAGCTTTTATTGCTGCTATACTGATATCTATAATCGTTACCCCTATAGTTGGAATAATACTCTTTGTTACCTATGCGATACCGGGAGCAGTAATGGGCTATATGTTGAGAAAACGATACAGTCCCTATAAGACTTTGACTGTATGCAGTCTAATGTTAGCAGTCACTGCAGTATTGGAATTTATTTTAGGATTAGAGCTTATTCTGGGGATAAGTATTTTTGAGATAGTTGGAAATCTAAATGCTGTCACAAACGATTACTATAGTCAAATTTACAATCAAGCTGCTCAGGCTGCAGAAATGTACAAAAAATTTGGCTTAGGTGAAACTGAAGTAAAACAAGTCATGGAACAAATGAGCGCTTTATTAAAGCAAGCTACGAAATTAATGCCTATTGGATTTCTATTTGCAGGCATAACAGGAAGCTATATAAATTTCAAAGCTGTTAAGCTCATATTAAATAGAATGGGTTATAAAATTGAGGATATTAATAGATTTTCTCAGTGGCGTCTAGATAAAGTTAATAGAACTATTTTAATCGGTATTACGTTTATTACTTTATTGCTGATGTACGTAAATGCACAGGCTGCAAGCGACCTGCTCACAAACATATGGTTGGTTCTAATGTTGGTTTATGTAATACTCGGATTATCGGTAACGAAGTATTTTATTGAAAAGCTTGGAGAAAGATATGAAATACCTGCACCTGTACAGGGCATAATGCTTGTTTTCTTATTATTCATTATGTTAGGAATACTACCGTATATAGGAATGTTTGAAATAGCCGCTGATATAAGACGACTTGATAGAAACATCCATGGAGGTGTGAGATGAAGCTAAGAAAATTCTCCGGAGCCTTTGCCAAAGATACCAATCTATATCTTTGGATTATTGCGGTTTCAGTTTTAATAATGGGGCTATATGATTATAGATTGGGCTTGGCCGGTATATTGGTACTTCTATACCTCGTTATACACAACATGAGAACGGCAACACGCAATAAAGAAGAACTACGGCATTATATAGAAAACCTTTCGGAAAGTGTTGATATTGCAACTAAAAATGCCATACTCAATATTCCCTTTCCTCTTGTTATAGTGGATGAGGAAGGCTTTATAAATTGGTATAACATGACTTTTTCAAATTTATTTCAGGGTGAATACATACTAGACAAGAGGCTTTCAAGCTATCTGAATGGCGTTGACCTAGGAAGAGTATTAAAAAATGGTATAGAGGAATTCAAATACATCAGCATTAAAGATAGATATTATGATGTGTATTGCAATTTGATTAATTTAAAGGAAAGCAGCACTGAAAGAAATATCATAATCATGTATCTTATTGATAAAACGGACTATATAGAAATAAAAAATAGATACCACGATGAAAGAACAATAATTGCACTACTTCAAATCGATAATTATGAAGAGGTTCTGAAGGATATTGATGAGCTGGCAAAGCCTGCAGTTATTGCCGAGATCGACAGGAGAATCAAGGCGTGGTCCTCTTCCAACAATAGCTCTATACAGAAGTATTCCAATGGTGAATATATACTGCATTTTACTCATAGGCAGTTGACTGAAATGGAAGAGAAACGTTTTGATATATTGGACTCCATAAGAGAAATAAGCTCAGGAAATAGAATACCTATCACTATAAGCATTGGAGTAGGTGTAAATGGTAAAACCATAGCCGAGTTGCAAAAATTCAGCCACAGTGCCATGGATATAGCCTTGGGGCGTGGCGGAGATCAAGCGGTTGTCAAGAATAACGATAAGCTGTCCTTCTACGGAGGCAAGACAAAAGCAGTAGAAAAGCGTACCAGAGTAAAGGCAAGAGTAATTGCCTACGCTTTAAAACAGCTTATTGAACAGTCGGACAATGTAATCATACTAGGCCATGAAATGCCGGATTTGGACTGTTTAGGTTCTGCCCTGGGAATATATAGATGCTGTAGGAATTTGAATAAGGATGCAAATATTGTTTTGAATAAGGTCAATGCAGCCATAGCAAATCTCTGGAATGTGCTGGAGGAGGATGAAGAATACAAAAACGCCTTCGTAGGATCTCAAGAGGCAATACAGAATTGTACGAGAAACACGCTGTTGGTTGTGGTAGATGTACATAGACCGGGCTTTACTGAATGCAAGCAGCTGCTGGAGAAAACAGAAAAAATCGTAGTAATAGATCATCACAGAAGAGGCACAGAATTTATAGATAATGCTGTAATAACATATATAGAGCCATATGCCTCCTCAACCAGTGAGCTGGTAACGGAGATACTTCAATACATGTTTGAAAAATCAAAAATAAAGCAGATAGAGGCAGAAGCCTTATTGGCAGGTATCTTTATAGATACCAAGAACTTCTCCTTCCAGACTGGGGTAAGGACCTTTGAAGCGGCTTCCTTCCTGCGCAGGGTAGGAGCAGATACAACCTTAACCAGACAGCTGTTCCAGGATGATATGGAAACATTCCTGACTCGTGCTGATGTAGTAAAGAGTGCAACAATGTTCAAAGGCAATATCGCGATATCAACAATACCTCATCATGCAAAGTATCCTGCTTTGGTTGCAGCGCAGGCTGCAGATGAGCTGCTGAATATAAAGGGCATAAATGCATCCTTTGTACTGTCTCAGGTGAACGGGGATGTATTTATCAGCGGCAGGTCATTAGGAGATATAAACGTACAAATTGTTCTGGAAAAGCTGGGAGGCGGAGGGCATTTAACTGTAGCCGGAGCACAGCTGCCCGGGATATCCATAGAAGAGAGCATAAACAAAGTAAAAGCAGCAATTGAGGAATATTTAAGGGAAGGTGAAAAATAAATGAAAGTAATTTTATTACAAGATGTTAAAGATTTAGGCAAAAAAGATGCAATCGTAAATGTAAGCGACGGGTATGCAAGAAATTTCCTGTTTCCAAGGAAGGCAGCTGTAGAAGCTTCAGAAGGTGCATTAAAGACAATTGCGGATAAAAAGAGCTCAGAAGCCAATAAGAAGAATATGGAAGTACAGGCGGCCAAAGATCTTGCCGATAAATTAAGCAAAATAGAAATTAATATAAAGAGCAAAACCGGTGACAACGGCAAGCTTTTTGGCTCAATTACAAACAAAGACATAGCAGAAATAATAAAATCAAAGCACAAAATCGAAATAGATAAAAAGAAAATCGTGCTAAACGATGCAATTAAAACAGTAGGAATATACCAAGCAGAAATAAAGGTGTATCCTGAGATTTCAGCAAAAGTAAAGATTATCATATCAGCTGAATAATTGAGAGGATGTTTTGTGTTCAATGAATATGGGTTTTATTAACGCACAAAACCATATATAGGAAGGGGTAAAATCGTGGGTCAGGATCGCAGCTCTATTCATAGCAGCAATCTAGCAGTTGACGTATTAATTGATTATACTAAAAAGCTTTACCCGACAGAAAAAACAAAAAGATTAGACAGCATAGTAGATGAAAGGCAAAAGATTCAAGAGCTTCATAATATAATATTTGGCAAGAACAGCTTCAACCAGCCTGAAGAAAATCAGATGGATAAGCTAGTGGAGAAAATGAGAGAAAAGCTTTCAGAAACAGCAGCCAGAAAATATATAGAAGAAGGTATTAAAAAAGAAGTAATTGAGCTAATGCAAAAAAGAGAAAAGGAATATCTGGAGGAATTGAAGCTTCAGGTAATCAAAAAGCATACAGGCATAGAAAATGCAACCACTCTTAAAAAATTTGCAGAGCTGGAGAAAATGAAATATATTAAGCTGTCAAAAGCTATACTTGATGTGATGAGACCCAAGATACAAGATGAAATCATAGGGCAGCAGGATGCGGTAGGTTCTTTGATATCAAAGATTGCTTCGCCCTTTCCTCAGCATGTTATACTATATGGTCCACCGGGAGTAGGGAAAACTACGGCAGCCAGAATAGCATTAAATATAGCTAAGACCGAGGCGTTTACTCCATTTTTGGAGAATGCCAAGTTTGTAGAGGTAGATGCAACGACTTTGAGATGGGACCCGCGAGAATCGGTAAATCCACTTTTGGGATCGGTGCATGACCCTATTTACCAAGGTGCAAAGAAAGAGCTTGCAGAGCTCGGTGTTCCAGAGCCCAAGCTGGGACTTGTTACTGAAGCTCATGGCGGAGTACTTTTTATTGATGAAATAGGTGAGTTGGATGTAATGTTTCAGAATAAACTGCTCAAGGTATTGGAGGATAAGAAGGTAAACTTTGATTCATCTTATTATGATGTAAACAATGACAATGTTCCTTTGTATATAAAGAAGCTTTTTGAAGAGGGGGCACCAGCAGATTTTGTCCTTATAGGAGCAACGACAAGGTCCCCGGAGGAAATTAATCCTGCCTTGCGTTCCAGGTGTGCAGAGATCTATTTTAACCCATTAGACAGTGAAAATATTACGCAAATTATACAAAATAGTGCAGAAAAGCTCAATGTTAAAATAACTGCAGAAAATGCGGCATATATCAGCAGTTATACTTATGAAGCCAGAAAAGCGGTGAATATCTTGTCCGATTGCTACAGCAATGCTGTAAGCAAATATAGGACAAGTACCGGAATAGAAATAGAATCAGATACAATTAGAGAAGTAATATCTAAAAGCAGACTGGTATCAGTAAACAAAAACAAAAGCAGCCAGGAGGCTGAAATTGGCAAAATCAACGGGTTGGGAGTTAATGGTTTTCTTGGCAGTGTTCTTGAGTTGGAGGCAGTTTGCTTTGATAGAGATGATGAAAGAGGTAAGGTGCGTTTTAATGAAACAGCAGGAAGCATGACCAAGGACTCCTTGTTTAATGCACTTTCAGTAATTAGGAAGCTTACCAATAGAAATATAGATCATTATGATATTCATGTTAACTGTGTTGGCGGCGGGAAGGTGGATGGACCCTCAGCGGGAACTGCTATCACCTGCTTGATCTACTCGGCTTTAATGAATATGCCTGCTAGAATGGATACCTGTATAACAGGAGAAATATCCATAAGAGGAAACATCAAGGCTGTTGGAGGCGTGAGGGAAAAAGTTCTTGCAGCAAAGCGCCATGGTTTCAAGCATGCCATCATACCAGCGGAAAACAGAGAAGATGTCATCGGGATAGATGGTATAAACATAATCACTGCAGGCAATATTCAAGAGGTAATAGATTTTATATTTGAATAGATAAAACAGTAGTCGCGGGGAGTGAGGAAATGATAGAAGGCTTGCAAAAAATACCTCCTAACAGTTTGGAGGCAGAGCAGTCAGTTTTGGGAGCTATGCTTTTGGATAAGGAGGCTGTTACAACAGCAACAGAATTTATATCGGGAGAAGATTTCTACAGAGAAGCTCATAAGGAGATCTTTGAGGCTATAGTTGAACTATTTGATAAGGGACAACCTGTGGACTTGATTACTTTGCCAGAGAAGCTAAAGGTGAGAAATACCTTAGATGCAGTGGGAGGTATAACCTATATAACGAATCTTATGGGTATTGTTCCTAGTACTCACAATGTAAGCTATTACGCAAAGATCATAGAAGAAAAAGCTTTGCTTAGGAAGCTAATCAAGGCTTCGAATGAAATAATGGGCAAAAGCTATGAAGCTACAGAAGAAGTAAGCAATGTAATAGATATGGCTGAGAAGAGCATATTTGACATCTCGTTGAACAGGTCCACTCAGGGCTTTGTTCACATTAAAAAGATACTAAATTCAAATTTTGATAAAATAGAAGAGCTGTATCTCAATAAAGGTAAGATTACCGGTATTTCTACAGGCTTCAACGATTTAGATGAAATGCTTTCTGGCTTGCAAAAGGCTGACTTGGTCTTGGTAGCAGCGAGACCTTCTATGGGGAAGACTTCCTTTATATTAAATATGGTGCAGCAGGCAGGTATAAGAGACAAGGTAGCCACAGCCATATTTAGTTTAGAAATGTCCAAAGAGCAGCTTACTCAGAGGATTCTATGTGCTGAAGCCCTGATAGACTCACAACGATTGAGAACAGGAGATATAACTGAGGACGAATGGATTAAGCTAGCCAGGGCGATGGGTCCTTTGTCAGAAGCGCCAATTTTTGTTGATGATACGCCTGCTATTTCTATAACGGAAATGAGAGCAAAATGCAGAAAGTTAAAAATAGAGCATAACTTAGGCTTGATACTGATTGACTATTTACAGCTAATGACCGGAAATGGCAAATATGACAGCAGACAGCAGGAAATTTCTGAAATATCCAGATCTCTCAAGGGCTTGGCAAAGGAATTGGGCGTGCCTGTAGTATCCTGTGCGCAGTTATCCCGTGCTCCTGAAATGAGAGCAGACCACCATCCCATCATGTCTGACCTGAGAGAGTCAGGAGCCATAGAGCAGGACGCTGACGTTATCATGTTTCTGTATCGTGATGAATACTATCATCCTGAAACAGAGAAAAAGAACATCGGGGAAGTAATCATAGCGAAGCAAAGAAATGGTCCTACAGGGACTGTAGAGCTGGTATGGCTGGGACAGTTTACAAAGTTTGCAAACAAAGAAAAAAACTATGCATAGCAAAGGAGGACGCAAGTCCTCCTTTTTTAATTTGCTAAACTATGCACTTATAATGAAAATCAAATATCCTATGTCATTCTTTATGCAGTGAAGAATATTTTCTAGTAAGTAAATAATATAGTGCAGCAATTTTTTGCTATAAGGAATGAATTTGTTCCGCAAAGCTTCAACAGCATCAGAAGGCATGCTTTGAGGGCCGCAGCTTTGGAGTTCGACAAAGCAAGCTTCTTCGGAAGTATTTCTCTTGGAAGGAGGAAGCCTTACTACAGCAAGTTATTCCTTATGCAAAGTGTTTGGTGCATTTTTAGCAATATAGTATAACTATTCTTTGCTCCATAAGAATAAAATTGTTGATCACACCGGCAGACTTACTTTGGCGACTCTTCAAAAATAAATACGTCCTCAATCTGCTTGTGGAAAACCTGTGCAATTCTATGGGCTAAAACAATGGAAGGATTATACCTGCCGTTCTCAAGTGAAATGATAGTTTGACGTGACGCATTTACAAGGTCTGCCAGCTGTTGCTGCGTCATATGGTGTCTATCTCTCAGTCTTTTATTTTATTTCTCATTTTTTTAGTCTCCAATTTTATTTGTTCATTAACATAACTAATAGTATTATTGATGAAATGTAAAACTTGCTGTACATTAAGAATAGTACTAGATCTGAGGAATGTAAAGTACTCTTTACAAATAAAATGAAAATTTAGATAAATTTTAAAAATATCAAATGCTTGTTCTGTGGATAACTTAATGAAATGTGTATAGAAATTGTATATAAGTGTACATAACTACAAACATACTGTTGATAAACATAATTCGACACATTGAAAATCTTAATTTTGAACCTAGTTTACGAACATATGTGCATATCTCTGTGGATAATGTGGATAATGTGGATTTTGTTTATGTAATCACTTAAAAGAGTTTAACTATTGAAGTTTAGCAATCTTTAAACTACATATAATATAAATATTATACATTTCGTGCTGAACAATGCGCATTCATTAAAATAGCACGGAATGATATCTGCTGTTTATAATGCATAGGAACATCAGAATTTTCCTTAAACAAATGTTTCGGCCTAAAAGGCTTCCTTAATCTAAAACTCTTTCTATAGAAGCTTTTTTATAAATCGCACAAGGTACATATTAACCAATGTTAAAGCTTTAGTGTGATTTATATAGGAATTGGAATGTGAAACATAAAACGATATGTAGGTTTATAATTCGATTCAATTCGAATTATAAACAATAAGAAATTGAAATAATTCGATGTTTTATTGACTAATAAAATGTATTCTGATAAGATTAGTGAGGGGTTAAATGCCCTAGTATAGAAAAAGCAGGGTGATTTAGATGACGACGCCAAGTAAAAGCCACTATGATGTAATAATTATTGGAGCAGGTCCGGCAGGAATCTTTACAGCACTGGAGCTTACAAAACAAAATGAAAATATTGAGATTCTCATCGTGGATAAAGGAAAGTCTATAACGAGCAGAACTTGTCCAGCCAGAACCTTACAAAGATGCATAGGCTGCGAGCCTTGCGGCATTACTTTTGGATGGGCGGGAGCGGGTGCATTTAGCGATGGAAAGTTGTCCTTGAGTTCTGAAGTAGGTGGAAATATAACAGACTATATGAGTGAGGATGAAGCTCAGAACCTTATAAATTATGCCGACTCTATGTATTTAGGCTTTGGAGCACAAAAAGAAGTGCACGGCCTGAACAATAAGGTTGTTGATGATATTAAATATGAAGCCTCTAAACACAATATTAGATTAATACCATGTCCGGTAAGACATCTGGGTACAGAGAAGGCATTCTATGTGCTGGAGGGCATGTATAAGCAGCTGATAGAAAAAACAAAAACAGAATTTTGGGAACTCACTACTGCGTCTGAAATAATAGTAGAAGACAACAAAGCGGTAGGAGTTAATTTAATAAAGAACAAAAAAGCCTTTAAGGTTAGTGCAGACTATGTAGTGGCTGCACCAGGCAGAGGTGGCGCAGAGTGGCTATCGGAGCAAGCAAAGAAGCTTAATATACCGAATACCAACAATGCTGTTGATATTGGCGTAAGGGTTGAGGTTCCAAATAGCATCATGGACCATTTGACCAAGGAGCTCTATGAAGCAAAGCTGGTTTACTACTCGGATACCTTTGACAACAAGGTAAGAACCTTTTGTATGAATCCTGGAGGTGTTGTTTCACAGGAAGGCTATGAAGGTGGAATCACTATGGTAAACGGTCATAGCTATGCAGGGGATGAACGCAAGACAGAAAATACGAATTTTGCAATGCTGGTTTCAACCAAATTTACAGAACCCTTCAATGAACCAATAGAGTATGGTAAGTATATAGGAAGATTGGCGAACATGTTGACGGGCGGAGGCATAATGGTTCAAAGACTGGGAGATCTTTTGCAGGGTAGAAGAACAGATAAGGATAGATTAAAGAAGTCTACAACAATACCTACCTTGAAAGGTGCTGTACCCGGAGATTTGAGCTTTGTACTGCCAAACAGATATTTAACATCTATTGTTGAGGCCTTGAGGGCATTTGATAAAATTGCTCCCGGCTTGTATTCAAAAAACACGTTGTTATATGGGGTTGAATGTAAATTCTATTCAAGTAAGATACAAGTAACTGATCAGTTTGAAACAAAAATAAGCAATCTATATGCTATAGGCGATGGAGCCGGCATAACAAGAGGACTAATGCAAGCCTCTGTAACCGGAATCGTTGTTGCGAGAGATATCGTTTCAAAAAAGAAATAAAGGAAAGAGGTGTTCTCTATGTCATCTTTAGTAATAGTAGGAGCTCAATGGGGCGATGAGGGAAAAGGTAAAATAACGGATTATATGGCATCAAAGGCAGATGTGGTTGTAAGATATCAGGGCGGCAATAATGCCGGACACACTGTAGAGGTAGGCAACGAAAAATATAAGTTGAATTTAATACCTTCAGGTATTATACATGATAATACGCTGTGCATAATAGGCAATGGCGTAGTATTGGATCCAGAAGCTTTCTTAAATGAAATAAGGATGCTTCAAGAAAGAGGAATATCAACAGCCAATTTAAAGATAAGCGATAGAACACACTTGATATTTCCATATCACAAAAAAATTGATGAGCTGACTGAGATTCAAAGAGGCAGCAATGATATAGGCACTACCAAAAAAGGCATAGGTCCTACTTACATGGATAAGACCGAAAGAATAGGAATTAGAATATGCGACTTAATGAAAAAAGACATATTTGCTGAAAAGTTAAAAGCTAACATAGAGGTTAAGAACAAATATCTAAAGGACTTCTTTGGTTTTGAAGGCTATTCCTATGATGAAATACTTAATACTTATTTGAACTATGCAGAGCAAATAAGACCTTATGTGGCAGATGCTTCAGTGCTTGTATATGAAGCGGTTAAGGCAGACAAGAAAGTGCTGTTTGAGGGCGCTCAGGGTACTTTGCTGGACTTGGATTTTGGAACCTATCCTTATGTAACTTCTTCACATCCAACTTCTGGAGGAGTATGCTCAGGCGTTGGTATAGGTCCTTCTATGATAGGCAAGGTTGTTGGAGTTGTTAAGGCATATACTACAAGAGTAGGCAAAGGTCCTTTCCCCACAGAGCTTAATGATGAAATAGGGGAGCACATCAGACAAAAAGGTTTTGAATTTGGCACAGTGACAGGCAGACCAAGGCGTTGCGGCTGGTTTGATAGTGTGATCGTTCGATATGCAGTTAGAATAAATGGACTTACAGGCATCGCGCTTACAAAGCTTGATACTTTGGCAGATATGCCAATTGTGAAGCTTTGCGTAGGCTACAAGTTAAATGGTGAAATTATAAAGGACTTCCCTGCAAGCATAGCTGATTTGGCTTTGTGTGAGCCTATTTATGAAGAATTCCCAGGCTGGGAGGACATCAGCGGCATTACAGAGTACAATAAGCTGCCAACCAATGTATTGAGATATATTGAAAGAATAGAAGAACTATGCGGTGCTAAGGTATCTTTGGTATCAGTTGGACCAAGAAGAGATCAGACAATCGTTATAGAAGAATACTAATACCAAACATTTACATTAAAAAGTTTTATATAATATGTTGACAAGTGGTGGTTTGCAAAGTATAATTGATAAATGTGAGCGATAAAGCACGCATAACCACCACTAAAATGGCCCATTGGTCAAGCGGTTAAGACACCGCCCTTTCACGGCGGCTACAGGGGTTCGAACCCCCTATGGGTCACCATTTACGGGAGCATAGCTCAGCTGGGAGAGCACCTGCCTTACAAGCAGGGGGTCACAGGTTCGATCCCTGTTGTTCCCACCATTTACTACTTGACATAACCTGCGTAGTATTATATAATATAAAAGCGGTTAGTCGCTAATTAAAAATGGCCCGGTAGTTCAGTTGGTTAGAATGCCAGCCTGTCACGCTGGAGGTCGAGGGTTCGAGCCCCTTCCGGGTCGCCATTAAATTTTAAAATGTAAATTATTAGTTATGCTGGTGTAGCTCAATTGGTAGAGCAGCTGACTTGTAATCAGCAGGTCGCGGGTTCGAGTCCCATCACCAGCTCCATTAATTCTAACACATACTGTAGTTGTTAAAGCAACTGCAGTTTTTTTATGCAATCAAAAAAGCAGTGATATACTTTCACTGCTTGGTCATAGCTTACATAGTCCTCATCTTGAGTCTGATATCACTTCCGTAGAACTTATACATGCTAAAGTTGCCTAAGATTCGAGAGTAAATTCTCTCGTCGAACATGTTCATTAGTTCGTCAGTGTTAAGATTTGTAGAGATTATCATTTTTTTATTATTTAGAAGTCTTCTATTTAATATATTGTAAATTGCTAAATTGGAAAACTGCGTGGAAAGTTCAGTGCCAAGGTCATCAATAATTAGCAAGTCACAGTTATAAAGACTCTCCAGATAAGGGGCATTTTCATCCACCTTATCAAAGTTAAACGTATATTTTCTTATAGTATCTATAAGATCAGGAGAGCTCTGATATATAACGCTTCTTCCTGCATCTAAAAGCTCCTTTGCGATGGAGTTACATAAAAACGTTTTGCCTAAACCAGGTTTGCCGATAAAAAACAAATTCATAGTATGTGTATCGAAATTTTTTACGTAGTTAATACATGACCTATAGATATTTTTCATGTTCTCCTGAGCAGAGACCTCGCCTTCCTCTGCTTTATTTGAATATAAGTCAAACCTGAACATATCAAAGTTTTCTTTCTTGAAGTTGCTGGTCATGTTTGATTGTTTGTATAGCTGTTCAATCTCTCTTTGAGCCAGACAAGCGCATTTCCTGCTGTCAATATAGCCTGTATCCTTGCAGTTTTTACACTGAAATCTCATATCCAGATAGTCTCTGGGATATCTATTCTCCGAGAGAACCTCTACACGCTCCATTTTTAAATCCATTTGCTTTTTATGAAGAATGTCCAATAGCTCTTGCTGATTACCGCGATTACTTAAAATAGCCTTTGTTATGTCTATACTAAGCTTAACAAGGGCTTCTTCTATTTCGAGTAACCGGGGAATTTTAATATAAACGGCAGACTTTCTAAGCTCCAACTCTTTCCTATGCTTATCTCGAAGGGCATCATATTCCTTCATAATGTCTTTTGTATTATTCAATCAGCTCACCTCTACTCTTCTTTAGCAGCATATCCTCCAAGGCATTGGCATCGTAGGTCCGGTTTGCAAAATTACTAAAGGAGGATTTTGGGTTCTTACTGTTGGTTCGAGATTTTGTAGGGGAAGTATTATCGGATTTGGCTATGTACGCTTCTACTTCTTGTATTGTCTTTAAGCCCTTGTTATTCCACTCAGTAAGTATCTTATCAAGATAGGAGAATGAAGGCTTCATGGTGTTGGCAGTGAAGCTGCAGGCTCTAAGTACAATTTCCTCCGAGTAGTTGAATTCATAGAACCATTTGTAGAGCAGCTGTTCCTGCACTTGACTGAGTACTCCCAACCTAAAGAAACTAAGCACCTTTCCGTATTTCTGCCACTTCTCTTTATGTCGCTCGTTATATTCATTTGCTTTTTCCAAGGTATTGACTCCAGCATCAAACCAGTTTTTTGCAACCTGTTTAAGATAAGGCAAGTCTTTTTTGCCACGGGTGCAGCAATCATCAATAAGAAGAATTACCAACTCAGGAGGCATGCCATAATCATCTACCCAATCCAAATATGTAAACATTTCATTAGGTGCAGGCTCCCGGCCATATATTTTCTTTATATATTCAAACATATCTTTTATCCTGAAGTTTTGACGAGCTGCGATAATTCTGTCAGGACTGTACTTGTCTATTTTGGGTTTCTTGTCTTTTATATTCAGCATAAGCTCTTTTACAGTAAGAAACTCTATTGTAACATCTGCACTGCCTTGTGAATAAGGCACAAGTCTAATAATGTGCTGATCCTCCCAATATTTCCATGCCTCCTCAGTTTCCTCAACGGAAATGTCAAGGGTTTTGGCGATAATTTCGTTGGATAAGGAGGTCTCACTGTGATTTTGGGCATATTTAAGTCCCAATATATACACTTTGACATAGCTGCCTGGAGCTTGAGGCATATAATGGTTTATAAATACATTTTCCAAAAGCGTATGTCCCAAATCCTCGTTGTTTGATTTTAATCTAAAAAAATTCATAGGACACCTCAACTAATTCATAATAAATAATTATACCACAGTTGGTAGTTTTTTCGCACTTTTCATTTTACCTTCAACAAATAAGAAGCAACAATTCAACCTGCATCATTAATATTGTCAGAAATAAGAATTGTAAATCACGATTGCTATAATATTATTTGAAACCAATGTAAAATGTTTAGTGCGAAATATATAAATAAGAGTTTTAGTTATATTTTTGCCTTTTTTTAAATATAACGAGGCAAAAATATGTCCCCCCACTTCTATAAGTGGCGGGTTCCGATTTCAGCAACAGGAGGTGGGCATATATCCCCCTGCCTCGTTGAA
>Ga0154410_1012_pt9 | contig 23642 bp, 20 predicted proteins | sample RifGroB2_FD_115914 | JGI IMG/M metagenome (GOLD analysis project Ga0154410, IMG submission 115914) | Clostridiales bacterium GWB2_37_7
AAGTGCTTGCCCAGCAAGTCCAACAAAGGTGCCTCAATCGCTGTAACTACGTGTACACCAGTTCTTAAATCGAAGGTCTGTGCACCACGCACATCCTCTTCATTTCCTTTTAATGCTTCCGATACTTTCAACAGGGTGTTTTTATAATCCCCAATACTAGTACCTTCTACTATATGCTTAACATTTTCCAACGCAGCTGTAATCTTCTGTCCTCCAGGCACTTCTCCAACGCCTGTCTCACCATTGCTATCCGTCAGTATAACGATATTTCTGGTGAAGTACGGCGCATGGGCACCACTTAGGTTTAGCAGCATAGAGTCCTTACCAGCAACAGGATAGACCTCCATCCTTTGTATTGTTGGCGTCACGATAACACATCCTTTTCCTTTAATTGTTACTAATTCATTGCTTTTTACACAATATCTACTCCTATTATAGAATCATTGCTAATTAATTAACATGTCCTTGATGTATTAAAAAAAAAATAATTGTTGTACTCTATGTACAACAATTATTTGGTAAAACATGTTGACAAAATTCTGAAAGTATTGAATACCCGCTATTTACTCATGTTTCATGTTTTTACTGAAGTAGTAAGCCAATTCATTTAAGAACTCTCGATCTTTTGCGACAGCAATAGGATCGATATTAAGCATATCCTTTAGCTTGTTCAGCCTGAAAAGCAAGGTGTTTCTATGAATATACAAATCCTTCGCGCTGTATAGGACATTATAGTTATTCTTATATAGCGCTTTCACCATTTCTACAAACTGTTTCTTCTCATCCCCATGAAATAGTGAATCATAGATATAGAAAGCATCATCGTAGGCTTTGATCGTTGCAAGACTTCTATAATAATCTAGGATATGATCATTGAAAAAGTGGATGCCAAAAGTCTCTTTTGTTTGCAGCGCCAGCTCCTGTGCATGATTATGGGAGTTTCTATATTTGCTTATGCTTGTCTGCAATGATCCGATAAAGAAACCAATTTTCTTTGATTCATATTCTGCAGGCAGTTTTTCCAAAGCATTTTTTATATAGTCCTCGATGATGTGCTTATAATTCTTTACAGCATCATGTTTTTTGTCACTAAGGGTCTTAAACAAAATGATGTCATTATTTCTTGCAACTGCAATCATATCTTGTAAGGAGTGACCTTCAGAGCTAATTAAAGCTTTGATAATCTTTGTTGGGTTGTAATCCGAATGATATTTAATGAGAATGCAGATTCGAAGCAGTTCCTTGTTGAGACCGAGCTCTTCAGACATTTTACTTGCCACAGCAAGATCAATACTGTCTTCATAAAGCAGGTAATATAAAAAGTGTCCTGCTTTGTCTTTCCTTCGGCGTTCCCCCTCCATCTGCAGTTCATACTCTAGCATAGCCTCCATAGAGGTTTTTACCAATCCAGCAAAAGCATGTACATTTTCTGGAGTCCCCGTTACACAGATAACTCCTACGTGTTTATTCTTATAATCAATGAACAAATTAACACCAGGCTTCGTGCCGATATACTTTTCATTTTCTGTCACGATTCCAGTTTCAAGCGTTCCATTCAGCATACCAAATGCTACTTCATGAAAGTTGCCAATCCTTGAAGCATCTTTGCTGGCAATGATGATTCCCTTTTCGTTCATAATATTGATGTTATATTCAAGATGTTTCGCCGTTTTGTCAATAAACTTTTGTGCCAAAGCTGGCTCTAGAATTGACATATTCATTATCACCTCAAAATATTTACTATTATTTTATATGTATAAGATTTCTTTGTCAAACCGAGCCAACTTCACAACCCTATATATCACGATTAATCTAAAGGATAGATACCTATATCTGATAACAAGATTTATTGAAAGTTTTTTGCACTTGTTGCAAAAAACTACCCAGCACTTACTACCTTCATTTATTCAAATATCTTTTGTATATCACCTGAGTCAATCATTTCAAACAGCGAATTTACAACCTCTTCATCGAGACACCCTCGGCTTACATCCTTCGCAAGAATATCTTTTACACTGGATAAAGACAGCTTTTGTCTATATGGCCGGTCAGAATACAAAGCATCAAATATGTCTGCAACCCCTAATATTCTTGTTTCAATTGTTATATTCTCACCCTTTAAGCCATCGGGATAACCAGAACCATTAAGCTTTTCATGATGGTGTTTAAGGGGAATCAGGCACTCCTTTAGTGAGCCAAGAGGCTTTATTATTGTTTCCCCTATCTCGGAATGCTTCTTGATTATTTCATATTCTTCATTGGTAAGTTTATCTGGTTTATTCAGTATACTTTCAGGAACTCCGACCTTTCCTATATCGTGAATCATTCCTGCGATTTCAAGATAATTCAGTTTTTCCTCATCAAGGCCCAATCTTTCTCCAATCTTTCTACTGATTATACCTACCCTTCTTGTATGGCCATCAGTATATTTGTCCTTTGCTTCAATAACATTCGCTAAGGTAATTATAAGGTTTTTTGTATTTTCTGTTTCCTTGTTATAATCATGTTTTAAAAGTTCATATAATCTAGATACTTCTCTGTTTGATACCTCAAGCTCTTTATATTTTACCTTTAAACCGTCCTCGAGATCCTTCTTCTCAAGACCATTTTTTACAACCTTTATTAAGTCATTGTTATTCCAAGGCTTTTCAAGATAATAGTATAAACCTACCTCATTTATACTCTTAATAGCATTCTCCTTGTCTGCATATCCTGTTAAAAGAATACTTACTGTATCAGGGCATTTTTCTCTAACATTTTTTAAGAACTCTAATCCATTCATTTTAGGCATCATAAAATCAGAGATGATCAAGTCGACTCTATTATTCTCCAATTCCTCACACGCAAGAGCCTGCTCCACATCATTATATGCAATTACATTTTCTTTCAACATCAGCTTGAACATAGTAGATAAGGTTGTTGTTATCATTTTCTCATCATCTACTATCATAATAGTTCTGCTCAATTCTCCACACTCCCTAAATTATCAATATTATTTCAATTCTCCGTTTTATCATTATCAATAGGAATTTTTACAGTAAACTTGGCTCCCTTGCCTAATTCGCTTACAACAGTTATTGCTCCTCTATGTTTTTGAATGATGTTATAGCTTATATATAGTCCGAGACCCAAGCCAACTCCTACCCCTTTAGTCGTAAAGCCAGGATCAAATAACTTCGAAATATTCTCTTCCTTTATTCCTGCTCCTGTATCTTGAATTGTTATATATATATATCCTTCCTTATGGTAGGTTTCAATGAATATTTCTCCTTCATCTTCAATTGCTTGTGAAGCGTTTACTATTATATTCATAAATACCTGGTTTAACTGACCTGGAAAGCACCTTAACAAAGGAATATCGCCAAATTTCTCATGGACAGTTATTCTTCTTTTTAATAAATTATTTGTGAGCACCAGCACGCTCTTGATTCCGTCATTGATATTCGCTTCTTGAAAATCTGCCTGATCAAGTCTCGAAAAGCTCTTCAGACTCTTAATAATTTCTATTATTCTACTACAAGCCATTAAATTGATATCATTTGCTTCCTTTAATTGACGAAGCATCAAATTTAATTCTTCCTCTGGCTGACCATTTGAATTATTAACCAGCTCATTTAATATCATGTCCTCTATTTGAACATTGCTGTTGATGGCTCCTATCGGTGTATTGATTTCATGTGCTATTGCTGCTGTAAGCAGACCAACGGAAGCCATCTTTTCACTTTGTACCAGCTGCGCCTGTTGTTTTTGAATTTCCAGCTTAGATTCTAATAATTCTTCATTTTGTGCTTCCAGCTCGGCATTTTGACTTTCCAAGGCACCCTTCTGATTTTCCAGCATCTCGTTATAGCCTTTCAGCTTTTTCATAATTCCGTTTGTAGAATCTGCAAGTGATTCAATCTCTCTAAGAGGTTTCTTTAATATTATCTGTGTATTCACTGCTGTTTCCTGGTCCCCCTCTGCGATAGCCTTTACCTTGGTTTCTAGCTGCTTTAATGGGGTTATGATTGGTATTACAAGAAACCTGCTCAGAATATTTGATATTATGAGTGCCAAAAAGCTTATAATTATAATTGCCATAAGAAGCGGCACTACAATTCCAAGTAAATATTCAGGATTCACTCTTACCGTGATGCTTCCTATCTCATTGTTATTCGAATCCAGAATCGGTTTGATAGACTGTGTATCCTTAAATAAATCCGATAGCTCCCCCGCGCCCTCTGCTTCATTTGAATAGATGAATTTACCTTTAATCTCGATTATGATATACATTTTATTCACATCGCTGGCAAAGGGAATAAATTCATCTATTCTTGCATTATGACTTAAATCCTCAAGCCATTTTCTTGTTTTTGGATTATTGATGTCTATTTCCTCTATTCTGTCGATTCCAAGATGTTGAGTGATGTGATCAGAATTTATTTCCTGTTGAATTGAATAACTTACAAACTGTGCCTGAGATGCTGCAAAGCTCTTTGATATAACTAAAATTAAATAAATTATAACTCCACTAAAAAATAGAACCGTTATCAATGTCGATAGAGCGATAACTCTCCTTATTCTTTTTTTCAATGTTCTCTTGTTTCTTTTCTTTTTCATCCTATTTCACCCGCTTTCGACAAGCCATTATGTTTCTATTTTACAGTATTGAATGAATTTTATATAGTAGGATTTTTACCGAAAGTTAGACTTCTTGGATTCTGCGAATAAAGGCACTTCCCGAAGTGTAAAATCAATTGCACAATAATTTTCTTATAAAAAATACCATTGAAACAAATACTATTTATGAAAATATCTTTGTCATAAAGATGATCACAAGTTGTAGGATTTAATTATGGAAGGAGCAATCTTATGAATAGAGTACATTATAATATTTCCGGATTACAAAATCCACAAATGAAGACGCAGGTAGAAAATGCATTAGGAAAATTAAATGGCGTGCAAATGGTTAATGTAGATCTACAGAGAGGTACCATTGAGGTCGGCTACAATAAATTCACAATCGAAAGCGAAATCAAGCATTGTATACAACATGCCGGATTTGAAGTCGAATAATTTAGTTATAGAAAAAGTGCCATTGGAAATTCTCCAATAGCACTTTTTCTATAACTTCAATTTATGGTGCCAGACACCATAAATTGAAGTTATTTCGACTACCTCATATAAACAATAGAAGGCTCACAGCCATCACTATCATCCCCGCTATCAATCCATAAATAGAGAGATGTGCCTCCCCATATTCTCTTGCTGTAGGCAAAAGCTCATCAAGAGAAATAAATATCATGATGCCTGCCACAGCAGCCATTAATACGCCAAATACTACATCATTAATAAATCTAAAAAGAATCAAATATCCGATTAATGCCCCAATAGGCTCCGATAAACCAGATAAAAAAGACAGCTTAAATGCTTTCTTCTTATCACCTGTTGCATAATAAATAGGGATCGAAACTGCAATACCTTCAGGAATGTTATGTATTGCAATTGCTATTGCTATTGCAATACCAAGAGAGGGATTATTGATTGCAGAAGTAATGGTAGCAAGTCCTTCTGGGAAATTGTGTATGGCTATCGCAAGTGCAGTAAATAATCCTAAGCGCATAAGCTTACTGCCGTCCACCAATGAGTCTGTATTCTCAATTGCCTCTACCTTCCTCATTTCATGAGGATTTTCTATAGAAGGAACAAATTGGTCTATAAGCGCTATGAGAAAAACCCCACCAAAAAATGCACCGACAGTCGCCCACTCTCCAGCCGTAGTTCCCAAAGCCCTTATCAAGGACAGCTTTGCTTCTTGAAATATTTCAATCATAGACACGTATATCATTACTCCAGCCGAAAAACCAAGTGCCAATGATAGAAATTTTGTATTGGTTCTTTTTGTAAAAAAGGCAAGAATGCTTCCAATTCCTGTCGATAGACCTGCGAAAAGTGTCAAAGTAAATGCAAATATTACATTGTTAATGTCCATCATAAAGCTCACCCCGTTATACTTAGTTTAGAATATCTGCAAAGCAACTATATATTTTCAGTACAATCTATGCCGAATCAACATTTTTTGTAGCTTGTACTGAGGCATATAGTCCTTTATTATAACAAGATTTTACTGAAAGGTTTTTTGTGTTTTTTGCAAAAAACCTACCCGAGCGTTTCAACGAGGCAGGAGATATATTCACACCGCCTCTTGCAGAAATCGGAACACGCCACTTATAGAAATGGGGGACATCTTTTGCCTCGTTATATTCTGCAGACAACCTAAATATAGGGCTGATAGCGCTTATTTACATTTTCTTTTATCCCAATATTTTTCTGCCTTTTCCTCCATCCGTGTAAGTCGCTTGTAATAGTCAGGAAACTCGTTTAAATGTGCCAATGCAATTTTCCCTGTAAGTATGGGATCATCGTTGGTTACGTTGGTATGAAGATCTATTCTCCCGTGTTCCAGCTCAACATCCAACCCTATTCTATACTGCTCAACATCGTATCCACAGCTTTCAAAATCAATGCCCAAATATTTTCCTATCTTATAGGCTTCATCCACTGTAAAATGACGTTCATCCCAATGTTCATCCTGCATCTCTTTTTCATGATAGCTGTGTTTATTATGGCTATGTCTTCCCATAGTCCAACCCCCTAAAAAAAGAATATATACACCATCCTATGCAATTTCCATTGTAGTTGTTATACATATTTCCACTATTTCATGATATCTACAGGAAGCTACGCGAATTGACTGGTTAAAATATATATGCATAATAAGAAAAATTCTCTTTCTTAGTTGAAAGAGAATTTTTGATTCTTTTTATTTAGTGTTTTCAGTCATAAGCTGCTTCATATTTTTGGTTGCTTGTATTATGGACGCGATAGACTTATCACAATTAACATAATTAATAATATTTGCTATAAACCCAGCCATATCCACCTCTCTGAACCATTCTGCTTCCTTAACCTGAATTGGAATATAAGTGAGATTTGTAGAATATACCCTATTGATTAATCCTTCCCTATAAAAGTCTTCAAACTTTTGAATTCCCTCTGTGAACAGCGCAAAGGTAACTGCTACAAATATCTTTCCGGCTTTTCTCTTTTTTAGCTCTAACACAATATCAAATATAGATTCACCAGAAGCAATCATATCATCTACGATCAGCACATCCATACCTTCAACATCTTTACCCATATATTCATGCTGTACGATAGGGTTTTTACCTCTCACTATTTCAGAATAATCTCGTCTTTTGTAGAAAAGTCCTATATCCAAACCTAAGACACCTGCATAATAAATTGCTCTATCCATGGCTCCTGTATCAGGGCTAATGGTTATCATCTTGGACTTGTCTATACAAATATCTGACTCGTTCTTGATAAAGCTTGTTACGATTTCATAGGTTGGATAAATATTTTGGAATGACATCAGGGGCACTGCATTTTGAACGTTAGGGTCATGAACATCGAAAGTGAAAATATCCCTAACTCCAAGGCTCTCAAGCTCTTGAAGCGCCATTGCACAGTCTAAGGATTCTCTTCCTTTTCTTCTATGCTGTCTCCCTTCATAAAGCAAAGGCATGATTACAGAGACCCTTCTAGCTTTGCCCCCTATGGCAGATACAACTCTCTTTATGTCCTGAAAATGCTCATCAGGTCCCATGTGATTTGTAAATCCATACATTTCGTAGGTACAGCTGTAATTTCCTACATCACAAAGTATATAAACATCCTTACCCCTAACAGTTTCTTCAATTTTTACCTTTCCTTCACCATTAGAGAACCTTACCTCTTCTGTGGAAATTAAAAAGGTGCTTTGAATACTGCAATTCTTGCCCTCCCGCATTTCTTTCAGACAGCTGTCTATTCTGCCTCCCAAGTCCTTGCAGCTTTCCAATGCTATTATTCCTAAGGGTCCATAAGTCATTGTATTGAATCCATCACTAGACAATGCAAAACCTCCATTAGTTCATATCTTCATTTGTTGTATATCAATATTTCTAATCTATATGTTTCGCACTAAACATCTTACATTGGTTTCAAATAGTGCGAAACATTTTCCGCTATTCATATGTCGTGAAAAGTACATATTTGATAATACAAAATCAGACGCTTCAACTGATTTTGTATTAATAAATCTTTTTCACGACATATCTAATTATAGCATATATATGTTATTCCTTCAGCCTATCTAAAAGTTTCTGCACCCCTTGTTGCAATTTGTCAATGTCCTCCTTTTTTAGCCAACTCTTTGAAATAGAAATGTGACTGCACTCTTTTTTGTTTTTAATATATGAATATACTATCTGTGCTTGATCTATATCAGCCTTGTTAACTTCTACTTCTCCACTTATCCTAAGTTTATCTTTATATCTAATAATAAGATCTATTATATGCTGCTCTAGAATAGCTTTATCCTGATTAATATCCAGCCGCTCCTTATATATTACACGACTTCCTTTTATAATAAAAAGCTTGTACAGTCCTTCACTGATTCTTTCTAAAACCATAATATTTCTGCTGCTTTGCGTAAATTTTATGGTTTTTTGCTTGTTAACGATATGTCCCAAAGCTCTTATATCATCCCTGTGCCTGGCTGCCTTATCAAAATCCAATGCTTCTGCTGCTGCAATCATCTTGCTTTTCAATCCCTTGATGATATCAAGCCTTCCACCTTTAAGGAGGTCAATAACCTCCTCAATTAGCTTTTTATATTCATTGTCTGGTACTTTTCCAGTACAAGGTGCTATACAAAAACCCAACTGATGATTCAAGCAGCCTGAATTTTTACCTACCAAGCTATTGCAATGCCTGACTCGGATATTTTGCTTTATAGCCTTGACTGCTCTTTCCACATTATTCAAACTATTATAGGGACCAAAATTTATACCCTTGCCTTGCTTTTCTGATACTGTTTCCAATGTAGGATATTGGTCTTCAAAATTAATATTTATGTAAACATATTTCTGATGATTTTTAAGCTGACTGTTGTACATTGGCTTTATATCTTTTATCAATCTGCATTCAAGCAGCAAAGCTTCCAGCTCTGTATCTGCAAGTATATAATCAAAATCTCTAATACCTTCAATCATTCTAAGAATTTTAGGAGCATGCTTGGCTGAGCTCTGAAAATATTGACTGACTCTATTATTAAGCTTTTTAGCCTTGCCAATGTAGATAATATTAGCTTGAGAGTCCTTCATTATATATACTCCGGGGTTATCCGGCAATTGTCTGGCCTTTTCTTTTAAACTCATCTAATCACCTCGTTTTTTGCTTGATATATTGATTTTAGCTTATTTTACTGATTATATTCAATTCATTTATTCTGTAAAAGATATATGATGATGTTGAAGCTTTACAAAAGCAAATTCGTTCCTTGTGCAAAGAATAAGCACTATATTTATATCACAATTATATTATTGAAGAATATAATATACTATGATGCGTCGATTGAAAAATTGCTGATATATCTTCAATCACGCATTATAACAAGATTTATTGAAAGTTTTTTGCACTTGTTGCAAAAAACTACCCAAGGCGTTTCAACGAGGCAGGGGGATATATACCCACCTCCTCTTGTTGAAATCGGAACCCGCCACTTATAGAAGTGAGGGACATATTTTTGCCTCGTTATAAAGAATTGACAGGTGCCTAAGTACCGGGTCTTTGCGACAATGGAAGCTATCCATGGGACAATTCTTCTAGAATATATTCCATGGACTTTTCTATGTAAAAGGAGGTAATGGCGTGGATACCTATAATTTTGGCAAGATAAAAAAAATATTATGGATTATACTCATCGCGAATCTATGTGTAGCAATGCTGAAAATTATGATTGGATATATTATAAAGAGCACCAGCCTAACGGCAGATGGCTTCCACTCCCTTACAGACGGTTCTTCCAATATTGTCAGCCTTATAGGCATTCATTTTGCTTCAAAGCCTGTAGATGCGGATCATCCCTATGGACACAGCAAGTTTGAAACACTGGCGGGCTTGTTTATTGCCGTAATGCTCTTTTTTCTTGGACTCAGGATTATAAGCAGCTCCGTTATAAAGCTATTGCACCCTATTGTACCTACAGTCAACATTGCAAGCATTTCAGTCCTGCTGATTACATTGATCATTAATATATACATTTCCAAATATGAATACAACCAAGGTAAAAGGCTTAATAGCATTTTATTGGTCTCTGACTCTCTTCATACAAAAAGTGATATCTCTATCTCCATCGGTGTTCTTTTTACTCTTATTTCCATAAGGCTTGGCGCACCCCCCATTATAGACTCAATAGCATCTCTAACAGTCTCAATATTTGTAATGCATGCTGCCTATAAAATATTTACTGAGACAAGCGGCATATTAGTCGATCAGGCTGTTGTGGCGCCGGAGGAAATAAAAAGCATCATATTGTCCTTTCCTCAAGTAAAAAACGTACACAAAATCAGAAGCAGAGGCTGCAATCACAGCATATACATTGATTTGCACTTATTGCTCGAAGGTCATATGAGTATCGAAAGCTCTCATAAGCTGATGCATGAGATAGAAGAAAAGCTATGCTTCGCTTTACAAAAATCAGTGCAAGCTCATATACATTTAGAGCCCTTTTATGAGAAAAGCAGGAGCCAGAATATTAGTTAGTTGCTAATAACCTTTGGTGCTGGTGGATTTTTTAGTATGATAAAGCAAATAAACCAAAGCTTTCAAGCAAGACTTGGAAGCTTTTTTCATACAAATTTCTTACAATTCAAATATATTTTAAACACATCCACCTTATATACTAAAGATGTAGCAAGTCGAATGAAGAAAAGTATTTTCATTCTATGCAGCTGCTAAAAATTAAATGAGGTGATTCTTATGAAAAAAATTTTAGCACTAGTGTTAGCAATGGCTATGATGTTTGCCTTTACAACAGTTGCCTTTGCAGAAGAAACTACTCCTCCAGTAAAAAATGAATATGCTGCAATCAAAGCAGAAATTCAGGTACTTAGAAATGAGCTATCAGGCTTAAGAGAAGATCACAAGTCAATTCACACTCAAGCAGTTGAAAAAAGAGATAGCATCAAGATGCTTTTCAAAACAGCCAAGGAAGCAAGCCTAACAGAAAAGATAGAAGCTGCAAGGGCTTTCAAAGAAGAGCTTAAGGCAATCCACTCAGACATTCAAAGCATTCGAGAAGATAAAACAGCTCTTTGGGAGCAATTAAAATCAGCAAAAACAGAGAAAGACTTCGAAACTATAAAAGCTAATCTTACTCAAATAATCGAGCTTAAGAAACAAATCATTGAGAAAGCAACCTTAAGACTAGACACTATGGATAACGTAATAGATTCTCTTAAATAATGCAGCGGGCGGTTTTCATACCGCCCAGCATACCAAAAAAGTGGACTGTCACAATATGACAGTCCACTTTTTTTCTGAATATAAATACAATTTTATTTGTAAAATAACTGTAGGTGTATTGTCTGGAAACTACTGTAATGATATAATTATACTTACATATAGTACCTAGTACTAATTTGCAAGGAGAATATATATGAATTTAAAAGAATTAAAAATTGGAAACCTAGTTGTTCCAGTACCTATAATACAAGGTGGAATGGCAGTCAGAATATCTACCGCACCCTTAGCTGCTGCAGTAGCTAATGAGGGTGGAATAGGCATCATCGCCGGTACCGGTATGAAGGTTGAAGAGTTGGTTGCTGAAATTCGTAAAGCAAGACAAATGACCAACGGTGTAATCGGAGTAAATGTACTATTTGCTGTACGGGAATTTGCAGATCTAGTCAAAGCTGCCATCAAAGAAGGTATTGATTTGGTTGTGTCAGGCGCAGGCTTCTCCAGAGACATGTTTGCCTGGGGAAAAGAGTCAGATACTCCAATAGTACCTATTGTTTCTTCGGCCAAGTTGGCAATTATGGCCGAAAAGCTTGGCGCTGCAGCTGTTATAGTGGAGGGCAAAGAGGCAGGCGGCCATCTGGGAACCGAAAGATCTATGCGAGATGTCCTTCCCGAAGTGCTTAAAGCAGTAAGCATTCCTGTAATAGGTGCAGGCGGTGTTATCGACGGCAAAGATATAGCAGAGGTTATAGGACTTGGCGCCAGCGGCGTGCAGATGGGCACTCGTTTTGCAGCAAGCAAAGAATCTAACGCATCAGATGAAATGAAGCAGCTTTATATAAGAGCTACAAAAGAAGATGTCATCCATGTGAAAAGCCCCGTTGGCTTACCTGGGCAAGGGATTAGAAATCAATTTTTTAATATGATCGAAGACGGAAGTCACATTAGAATAAATCAGTGTATAGATTGTCTCAAGCGCTGCACACACAGCTTTTGCATCATGGATGCTTTAGTCAATGCTTGCAGAATCGGAGACTTCAATAGAGCCTTAGTTTTCTCTGGAGAGAATGTACACAAAATAAAAGAAATATTGACCGTGAATGAGATATTTAAAAGACTCTTAAAGGAAGTCGAAGAAGCATAAAAAATAAAGCCGCCTCAGAATCTGAGGCGGCTTTATTTTTTTACAACTTATAACAAGATTTATTGAAAGTTTTTTGCACTTGTTACAAAAAACTACCCAAGGCGTTTCAACGAGGCAGAGGGATATATGCCCACCTCCTGTTGCTGAAATCGGAACCCGCCACTTATTGAAGTGGGGGACATATTTTCGCCTCGTTATATTAAAGCATTGATTACGTAACTCAATATGAACAGTCCAGTTACGATATAAAGTATTGGATGAATATCCTTCGCTTTGCCTTTTACAAGCTTAGCTATGCAATAGAATATGAAGCCTGCGGCTACGCCTGATGTGATGCTGTAAGTGAAAGGCATAAAAGCAATTGTCATGAAAGATGCAACTGCGATATCAAAATCTGCCCATTCAATCTTGCCAAGTGACTCTGCCATTAAGATACCAACAACGATCAAAGCTGGTGCAGTAGCAGCGCCTGGTACTATGCCGGCAATCGGAGCTAAGAATAAGGAGAACAAGAATAATACGCCAACTGTTGTTGAAGTAAGACCTGTCTTTCCACCCTGGCTGATGCCTGCTGCACTTTCAATATAAGTAGTTGTATTGCTAGTGCCTAGCAATGCACCTATTGAAGTTGCTGTAGCATCTGCAAACAATGCTTTTTCTAACTTAGATGACATGCCAGTGCCATGTTCAAAGGAATCTTCATCCTTCTTATCAAATATTCCACTCTTTCTTCCAGTACCGAGGAAGGTACCTATTGTATCAAAGGTATCTGTCAGTGAGAAAGCAAATATGGTTGTTATTGCAATGAATATCTTAGATGGATCTGCAAATAGTCCAGCAAAGTCAAGCTTCAAGAAAGTTGGTGCAAGACTAGGAATTGCGAAATTTAAGTCTGCAAAACTTGGAACGCTTGTGATTTTAAAGAATATGCCTGCAATTGTTGTGAATACGATACCAAGAAGTATGGCACTCTTTACCTTCTTAACCATAAGCACTATCGTAATAACAAGTCCTATCAATGCGACCTGAGCAACAGGATCCTTGAAGTTTACTATTGCAGGAATAACATCTTGGAAAAGTCCGCCTTCTCCGAGCGCTACGATCTTGCTTGGAGCTTCAGCTGTGAAATTTAAAAAATGGGCCTGCTTTATACCTATATAAGCAATAAATAGTCCGATACCACCGCTGATTGCATATTGAAGCGATACTGGTATTGCTTTAATAATCATTTTTCTTATTTTAGTAACTGTAATAATAATATTTATTATACCGCAGATAAATACCATGGCTAATGCTTGCTGCCATGAGAATCCTAAACCGAATACTACTGTGAATGTGAAGAATGCATTTAGCCCCATACCTGGCGCTTGTGCAAATGGAACGTTAGCAACAAATCCCATTATGAATGTTCCGATCGCCGCTGCTAAAATTGTTGCTACAAATACCGCTCCCCTATCCATACCTGATAAGGACAAAATATTAGGATTAACAAAAATTATGTAGGCCATAGTTAGAAATGTTGTTAAACCAGCCAAAACCTCCGTCTTAGCAGTTGTTCCGTGTTCCTTTAATTTAAAGAACTTTTCCACTCTCGACACCTTCCTTTACATTATTTGAATTAAAAACCAATAAAAACTCGAACTTACAGATATAATTGTACACTATTGTTCGATTTAAATCAAATATCTTTTTAATATATTTAAAAATAATATGTGATTTTGTCATTTAATTTGATATTTTGCATTTAACCAATACATTACTTGAAGTGCAATATATTTATATATATGGCATTTTGAATGCATAATGAATGTAGTCTAGTTTTTATTTATCTATATGAAGCTGTCCTACTTAATATAACCAATTTGCTTTATAAACATTCCATTATTTTCTTACCTTTATTATTCGGGTAAAAAAACAACAAGCATAGCAGAACTATACTTAGTGTTCAGCCTCCATTTCAACTGCCATAATTAGAATGAAAAGGCATGTTATTTCTAACATGCCTTTTGCTATGTTTATTAAATTAAACTCTATCTCTCTTTGTGTAGTGAGTATGCAATAAATGGTGAGCCTTGTGGCTGTTTGGCTTTTCCATGTACTCATCATAAAGCGCTTTTACCTCAGGGTTTTCATGAGACTTTCTACGCTTCCTTGATTGGTCTATTGTATACAGACCTTGCGCTCTTAGCTGCTTAACCTCTTCTGTTTTCTCCTTATCCATAATGATTGGCTGTCCGCCGCCGTTTATACAACCACCCGGACAACCCATTACTTCAACGAAGTGGTAGTTTGCTTCGCCGCTTCTTATTCTATCAAGCAGTCGATCTGCATTTGCAGTACCATGTGCGACTGCAACCTTAACATCCATATCCTTTATTCTTACAGTAGCTTCCTTTATGCCTTCCATCCCTCTAACAGCTGTATACTCAATATTTTTGAGATCTTCACCAGTAAGTATGTCTGCCACTGTTCTAAGTGCAGCTTCCATAACTCCACCTGTTGCTCCAAATATTACTCCGGCACCAGTTGAGTCACCAAGTATGCTATCATAAGTTCCTTCTTCTATAGCCGGGAAGTTTATTCTAGCTTGCTTTATCATTTTTGCAAGCTCTCTTGTAGTCAATACTGCATCTACATCAACATTGCCATCAACTGACATTTCTTCTCTACCCGCCTCATACTTCTTAGCAGTACATGGCATGATGGATACTACAAAGATATCTTTAGGATCTATTTCAGCCTTTTCAGCATAGTAGGTTTTTGCTACTGCACCGAACATTTGCTGTGGTGATTTACAGCTGGACAAATTCTCTATGAAGTCATGATGATTGTGCTCACAGAACTTTATCCAACCTGGGGAACAGGAAGTTATTAGCGGTAGCTTGCCGCCATTGTTAAGTCTGCCAAGCAGCTCTGTTCCTTCTTCCAATATCGTTAAGTCAGCACTGAAGTTTGTATCAAATACCTTGTTAAAGCCTAGTCTCTTAAGTGCTGCTATCATTTTGCCTTCTACATTTGTGCCAACCGGCATACCAAATTCTTCACCTAGTGCAACTCTAACTGCTGGTGCAGTTTGAACAACAACATGAACCTTATCATTTCCTAGAGCATCCCATACCTTTTCAGTATCATCTTTTTCTCTTAATGCCCCTACAGGACAAATCTTTATACATTGTCCACAGTTTATGCATTTTACATCGCCTAAGCTCTTATCAAAAGCTGTTGTAACAGTAGTTTTGACCCCTCTCCTTGCGAAGTCAATAGCGCCAGTGCCTTGTACCTTTTTGCATACACTGATACATCTTCCGCAAAGTATGCACTTGTTTTGGTCTCTAACTATTGCAGCTGAAGTTTCATCAACTGTATAGTTTAGATTTGAACCCTCGTAAGGTATTTCACCAACACCCATTTCCTCTGAAAGCTTTTGAAGCTCACAGTTTAAGTTTCTTGAACATGTCAAGCATTCTCTTTCATGTCTTGCAAGTATAAGCTCCATTATGCCCTTTCTTGCTTCTCTAACCTTAGCTGTTGCTGTCTTTACAACCATTCCCTCAGCAACAGGCAATACGCATGAAGCTTGTAGTGCTCTCGCTCCTTGAACCTCAACAACACATACTCTGCAAGCACCAACGGCATTCAAGCCCTTTAGAAAGCATAAAGTAGGAATGTCAATGTTTAAAGACTTCGCAGCCTCCAAAACGGTTGTACCGCTTGGCACCTGAGTTTTAATACCGTCAATTGTGATATTAACCATTTCCATTCTAATGATCCCCCTATTAAATAAATTCCTTAAACTAGAATTGCTTTATCGTTTGTTGTTGCGACTTATTTGCATGCTAAAAAAATAACAAACTATGATACAATATTTACTACAGTGTGACATAAATCACAGATTATTTTGCTTTTATTGTTATAATTATTATTATAAAAGCTCACAATTACATAATAACTAAAGTACCCGAGATTGTCAATAAAATAACACATTAAAAACAGTCATTTTGCAACTTGCGGAATATAATAAATTTTCTAAATATTCTAACTAATAATCGTTTTCTCTTAATAAAATTTCTTATATTCCATAAAAAGCATTTTACAATCAAAATATAAGTATTATAATAGAATTATAGTATGTCGAATAATTAACAATCATTTAAAAATATGAATGAAACTATGCAGAGATTATTTTTGTACGTTGCTGACCTTTATTGTCTTAGTAAATGCACAAAATATTATTTACTGCTTAGACTAGGAGGATCCAAATGGAAAACAACATGCTAAAGGTTTACGCAGTCTGTGAAAAAGCCTTGAGTGATGGCAATTTAAGCAAGGAAGAGATTTTGGTACTGCTTAAGTGTCCAGAAGAAAATTCAGATATAATTTTTCAAACTGCTGATGCAGTAAGAAAAAAAGAGGTTGGTGACGAGGTTCACTTAAGGGGTCTAGTTGAGTTCTCGAACTATTGCAAAAAAAATTGTGAATATTGTGGAATAAGAGGAAAGAATAAGAATATAGAGCGCTATCGTCTTAATAAGGAAGAGATCCTAGCAACTGCATTAAGGGCGGAGTCTCTCGGCTATAGATCAGTCGTCATGCAATCTGGCGAGGATCCATACTATACTGCAGAGATATTAGCAGATATCATATCAGCCATAAAGGCTCAGACTGATTTGGCCATCACCATGTCAGCAGGGGAATTTACCTATGAGGAGTACAAGACTATAAAAGAGGCCGGAACCGACAGATACTTGCTGCGTTTTGAAACCTCCAACGAGGAATTATACAAGAAGCTGCACCCAGATTCCGATTTTCATCAAAGAATAGAATGTCTACACATATTGAGAGATTTGGGCTATCAAGTGGGAAGTGGCTTCATGGTTGGGCTGCCGGGTGAAACACCCGAGATATTTGCTGATAATTTGCTGCTGCTGCAGAAGCTGGACGTGGATATGGCAGGCATTGGACCCTTTTTGCCAAATTCAGATACCAATTTGGCAGGAGCTTCCGGCGGTACATTGGTTAATAGCTTAAAGGCAGTAGCTATAGCAAGATTATTGCTGCGAAATGCACATATTCCAGCTACCACTGCAATGGGTTCTCTAGATCCCAAGGGAAGAGAAAAAGCCTTGCAAGCGGGTGCCAATGTAGTTATGCCTAATGTTACTCCCGAGGAATTCAGAGAAATGTATCAGCTTTATCCAAACAAAATCTGCTTAAGAGATGACCCTGCACATTGCAGAAAATGCATTACCGGAAAAATACAAGGTATAAGCCGAATAGTTAGCAAAGAACATGGTCATTCATTAAAAGTAAAGAAGGAGTATTAGTTATGAATACTAAACCAGAAAGACAACTGGCAGACTTTATTAAGGAAGATGAAATACATGATATATTGAAAAACACCCAAAACACCTCTATCGAAGACTTGGAATTTATCATAGAAAAAGCTGAAAAGGCTCTTGGTTTGTCACCTGTTGAAGTGGCCAAGCTCTTGAATGCAGATGACAAAAATATTGTAAATAAGCTTTTTAAAGCGGCCCATACAATTAAAGAGAAGATATATGGCAAAAGAGTCGTTATATTTGCACCTCTCTATGTAAGCAACTACTGTGTAAATGCATGCAAATACTGCGGCTATGGCTGCAACACCAACATATTCCGCAAAAAGCTCTCTATGGAGGAATTGGTGCAAGAGGTTAAGATCCTTGAATCTATGGGACACAAAAGAATAGCCTTGGAAGCCGGAGAAGACCCTGTAAATTGTGACATCGACTATATATTAGACGCTATAAAGACTATATATAGCATTAAATTTGAAAACGGCAGCATCAGAAGGATAAATGTAAATATAGCAGCTACAACAGTAGAGAACTATAAGAAATTAAAAGAAGCAGAAATAGGCACCTATATATTGTTCCAAGAGACCTATCACCGTGAAACCTACAAAGCAATGCATCCAAAGGGGCCTAAACACGATTATGACTACCACACAACTGCTTTTGATAGAGCCATGGAAGCTGGCATTGATGACGTCGGAGCAGGTGTATTGTTTGGTCTGTATGATTATAAGTTTGAGGTGCTTGCAATGCTGTACCACGCGCTGCATTTGGAGAAAAAATTTGGCTGCGGTCCACACACCATATCCGTACCTAGACTAAAGCCTGCCGAAGGCATGAATCTAGCGGATTATCCTCATATACTTACTGATGACCAGTTTAAAAAGATCGTAGCCATTTTAAGATTGGCTGTTCCCTATACAGGCATCATATTGTCCACTAGAGAAACAGCCGCTATACGAGACGAAGTAATACACTATGGTGTTTCTCAAGTAAGCGCAGGCTCCTGTACAGGCGTAGGCGGCTACAGGAACGAATATGAGACCCACGAAAGCTGCAATACAGCACAGTTTAATGTGGAGGATCACAGAAGCCCTGACGAGGTAATTCAAAGCCTCTGCAGTTCAGGCTATATACCAAGCTACTGTACAGCCTGCTACAGACAGGGCAGAACAGGCGACCGCTTTATGCAGCTAGCCAAGACCGGCAACATCCACAATGTTTGTCAGCCTAATGCAATTATGACCTTTCAAGAGTATCTTTTGGACTATGCTTCAGAAGATACAAAGAAAGCTGGAGAAGAAACAATCAAAAAGCATTTGAATGAAATAGATAACGAGCAGGTCAGAAAGCTAACCGAGGAAAGATTGGAAGAAATAAAGAGAGGCAAAAGAGATTTGTATCTATAAGGAGGATTCTACATGTTGGATACACCCAGAAGCGTCAGACTTCATATAGCTATATTCGGCAAGCGAAATGCAGGTAAGTCCAGCCTTATTAACGCTATAACAAATCAGGAGCTGGCAGTTGTATCTCCCATAGCCGGTACAACTACAGATCCAGTATTTAAATCTATGGAGATCACACCCATAGGTCCTGTCACCTTAATTGATACCGCAGGCATAGACGACGAAGGTGAGCTGGGAGAGCTCAGGGTAAAGAAAACAAAACAGGTATTGGCAAAAACAGATTTGCTGGTGCTTACCATAGCAGCTGACGATATGCCAAATGCGTGGGATACTATGATATTAGAAGAGGCAGAGAAGCGCTGTATTCCTGTGATCGGAGTCGTAAGTAAGGTTGATATTGCAGAGGGTCAAGAGGTTGAAAATTGGTTTGAAAGTAGAAAGCTTCCTTTTGCTCGAGTAAATTCAAATACCCGAGAAGGAATTGACAAGCTCAAAGATCTTATTACGTCTAATTCCCCAAAGGACTTCTTACCTGAAACCATAGTCGGTGATTTATTAAAGCAAAATGATATCGTAATACTGGTTACTCCCGTTGATGCAGGGGCTCCAAAATCCAGGCTGATACTTCCTCAGGTGCAGGTACTCAGAGATGCATTGGATGCGCGTGCTTGTGTAATGGTCGTGACGGAGCATGAGCTGAAGACAGCATTGAATGCTTTGAAGCAACCACCAAGACTTGTTATTACTGACTCACAAGCCTTTGACTTTGTGTCTAAGGTTGTACCGTCGGATGTACCCCTCACTTCCTTTTCAATACTATTTGCCCGGTATAAGGGCGATTTAAGAGAATTTTTAAATGGAATAAAAGCAATAGATACTCTGGCAGCCGGTGACAAGGTATTGATAGCCGAAGCTTGCACACACTTTCCAAGCCATGAAGATATCGGAAGAGTAAAGATACCTAAATGGTTGGAAACCAAAGTAGGTGGCAAGCTGGACTTTTCTTGGGTAGTCGGCAGTGACTTCCCCGAAAACCTTGCTGACTTTAAATTAGTTGTACACTGCGGTGCCTGTATGATCAATAGGGCTGAAGTGTTGGCTCGACTGGACAAATGCAAGGCATTAGATATACCTGTTGTAAACTATGGTATTATGATAGGATATGTAACAGGTGTGTTAAATAGAGTTGTAAAACCTTTGGAAAAATAGCAGCAAAACAAGGGTCGGTATAAAAACCGACCCCTACATACTTATCTTATTGCTTTCAAATGATTAATATCGCTCCAATTTTTAGCTGTAATAACTTCAACTGCTGATAAATCTTTTCTTATAGCAATAACTTCACCTTTTATTTCTGCTACCTCAAATGACAATTTATCGATTTCAGCTTTATTGACTTGTGCAGCGTGCTCAAGAGCTTTTAGGATCTGTGTATTTTCTGCCACCTGATTTTCTAGCTTTTGCTGTCCCTCTTCAAGCTTCTTCTGCCCATCTTCAAGCTTTTGCTGTCCCTCTTCAAGTTTCTTCTGCCCATCTTCTAGCTTTTGCTGTCCATCTTCGAGTTTCTTCTGCCCATCCAATAGCTGATTAAGTATTTTAAATATCTTTTCTTCCAACTCAATCACCCCTTTATTTTATTGTAACACACAAATTTATATAGACAATACAATTTATATTTTATATCCGTGCACATTCGCTGGCTTCACCCAGCAATATCTCAATGCCATGTCTAAGTGCAGGCATCACTACCTCAAGGTTCTCCCTTACTCCCTTGGGACTGCCTGGCAAATTGATAATAAGGCTGTTATATCTTATACCTGCCTGTGCTCTAGACAGCATAGCCTTAGGCGTGATCTGCAAGCTTCTTGCTCTCATTGCTTCCGGTATGCCAGGCACATGCTTTTGAATCACTGCTAAAGTTGCTTCCGGCGTAACATCTCTTTTAGAAAAGCCTGTACCTCCCGTAGTCAATATAAGGCTTATTCCCAATTCATCACACATGTGTATCAGTTCCGCTTGAATCTGCTCTTTTTCATCAGGTATAATAACATAGCGTTCTACTTCTCCGCCGATTGATTGTATCATTTCCTCTATAGCAGGGCCTGATTCATCCACTCGTTCACCTTTTGATCCTTTGTCGCTGACGGTAATGATTCCAACCTTAAACTTCTCCATATACTCATCTCCTTGCAAGTTTTTACCTGTTGTTCAGAAAGATCCTCTGCTCAAAAGAACAGTTTTATGCCCTAAACTCCGTCACTCTGAACGGAGTGAAGAATCTTAACATTTTGTCGAGTTATTTATTATATTATTGTTGTTGGGAAAATTTATCTCTCCTGACTTGCCACCAGTTTTCTTCACCAAATGAATATCACTGATTACAATAAATTTATCTACAGCCTTGCACATGTCATAGACTGTAAGAGCTGCTATGGATGCAGCCGTCAAGGCTTCCATCTCTACCCCTGTCACACCGACAGTCTTTACCACTGCCTCAATATCCAGCTTGCAGTTTCCCATATCAAATTTAAATTCAATGTCAGCACCATAAATATTAATATTATGGCACATAGGTATTATGGTTGATGTGCTTTTGGCACCCATTATTCCACCGACCTGTGCCACAGATAATACATCACCCTTTTTGATTGTGCCCTCAGATATAGCAATTAAAGTCTCTCGCTTCATATATACGGATGCCCTGGCAATTGCCTCCCGCATGCTATCTTCTTTCTCAGATACATCAACCATTTTTGCATAACCCTTGTCATTGATATGAGTAAATTCACCAACACCTTGTGTTTCTTCTTTATTTTTATTGCTCATGCTACCACCTCATATAATATTTAACTTTTAGAATAAGAAGTCATCCATATCTATCATTACAGAATTTTCATTTGTATTGTATATAAACTATTCCATATATACAAACCATTTCCTTCCTAATGCTATATATTTTTTATTTTCAGTATTTTTTCGCATAATAATACACAATAATTCTTATTTCTATTTGAATATACAAATATCTAATAGAAAATTATAAATTTTCATAGTAGAATATTATTAACAACGCTATATAAATCACACTAAAGTTTTAACATTGGTAAATATGTACTTTGTGCGATTTATGAACAGCGGATAACATTTCGTGCTATTTTGATGAATGTAAATTGTTTAGCACGAAATATATAGAATAAACTTCAAATTCGATACAGCAAGGAGAAAGCTTATGATGAAGTTAAAAATGAAAAGCATATTATATAAGATATTGTTTATGATTATATTGACTAGCTTTTTTCAAGGAATTATAACGATATATATGTCCCATAACCTTACTGAAAAAGCATTGTATAGCCAGATTAATGATAGTGGTTTGAAATATGTTGAGTCTAATTCTCATGCAATCGGGGCATGGTTAGCTGGTCGGATTAATGAAATCACCATTTATTCCAAAACATCAGAGGTAAAAACCATGAATTGGGATTCGATAGAGCCTTACCTGAAAAATGAAATAAGCAGGAAGCTGGATATATATGACCATCTTTTTGTTGCAGACATTTTTGGAAATTACAGTACGACCTTAAAAGAGAATGCAGGAAGCATTGCAGACAGAGATTATTTTAGGCAGGTAATGGAAGGTAAAACAGTCGTATCAGATCCTATTATTTCAAAATCAACAGGCAACCAGATGGCAGTTATAGCTGCACCTATTAAAAATGAAGAAGGCGAAATCATCGGGTTAATTGGTGGATCCCTAAACTTAGTAAAGCTATATCAATTTATTCATTATTCTTACTATGGCAATGCCAATTCATATAGCTACATAATAGACAAAACTGGCACCATTATTACCCATCCAGATAAAAGCTACATTATGAATCAGAATATTTCGGTCAAGTCCTCTGTTATTGATGACAGCTTGGTAAAAGCCTCTTATCAAATTTTAAATAACGATACCGGTTTGGTTGAGTATGTGCACAATGGAGAAAAAAGCTTGGGCTATTTCAGCACGATACCAAACACAAATGGTTGGAAAACAATTATAAGAATCCCCTATGAATATCTGACTATTCCTTTAGATAATGCAAATAGAGACCTTATTTTGATCGGTCTTATAGGACTTATCGTTTCAGTTGTGATCGCAATCTTTGTGTCAAAAAGCATATCATATCCTATAATTGAACTAAGCAGCGCATTCACAAAAGCTTCAAATGGCGACTTAAATGTCAGAGCACATAACAACTCCTGCGATGAAATAGGTCATGCAGCTCAGAGCTTTAACAAAATGATGCAAACCATAAGCAACCTTACCTTCTTCGATACACTTACATCACTCCCAAATAAGCTTCTATTTATGGACAGGTTAAATCACGAAATAACTGACTGCTGCCGCAACAACGAAAAGCTAGCAGTTATCATATTTGATAT
>Ga0154410_1121_pt1 | contig 23260 bp, 23 predicted proteins | sample RifGroB2_FD_115914 | JGI IMG/M metagenome (GOLD analysis project Ga0154410, IMG submission 115914) | Clostridiales bacterium GWB2_37_7
TAAAACCCTTGCAACATAATAATATTAAATGATCATACAAAAGTAAACAAGTAATTATCTTCTTATTCCTCTATATGTATTTTTACCATATTTTTCTTAAATTATTAAGTTATATTCGTTGACTTTTTCGCAGTAGATTCATATAATAACAATATACCTATACAGGGTATTAGTATGTGTCCATATTTTAAAAAAGGAGAATTTAAATATGAAAAATGCTGTTTTAAACGAAGCGAAATGTGATAAGGCACCCTACTGTGGTGCAAAAAGAGCATGTCCTGCAGGTGCCATCAACTTCATAAAAGAAGGTATTTTGGATGGTAAAATACAAATTGATAAGGATAAATGTATCGGCTGCGGCAAGTGTGTAAACGCCTGTCCTCACAGTGCAATAAGTATGAAATAACAGATTTGGGCAGGTTATAAAGCCTGCCCAAATCTGCTACTTTTGATATACAAGCTCACCATTTATAAATGTATATATTACCTCTGTTCTAAGCAGCTCTTCCGGGCTGCATATTAAGATATCTGCAGAAAGTACAATAAAATCAGCAAAATAATCTTTCTTTAATTTTCCCAATTCCTTTTCCCTATAGTTGACAAAGGCCGCATTGCTTGTGTAGCACTGCAAAGCCTGCATTGGCTCAATGCTCTCCGGGGGATTAAGCTGCTTATAACAGGCTGCATGCATTCCCAGTATTGGTTCAAACCCTATATACTTGCTGTTGTCCAGCTTAAGGGGCATGGTACCACCTCCATAGGGGAAGTCGCTGTTTAGAACAACATTTGCACCTCTGTCAAGAAAGCTTTTGAATCTATAGATCATAGGAAAGCGCTCTTGTCCTAATCTTGCCAAGGTTAGCTCTTCTTCATAAAGAAAAACTGGCTGGAAGGATGCCGTTACATCCAGTGCTTTAAACCGATCAACATCATAATCTTGTACAATTTGAATATGCTCTATTCTATTTCTAATATCTCTATGGTTATGGACTCTTGTTTGCTCTATACAATCCAAAACAATATTTACTGCCTTGTCACCGATAGCATGTATCGTTATTGGCTGGTTTAAGGTTTCATTTTGTAAGATGACTTCCTTTAGCTGCTCTCTTTCTATAAGCTGAAGTCCATAGCTTCCCGTTGCATCTGCATATGCCTCAGATAAAAGTGCAGTTCTAGAACCAAAGCTTCCATCCATAAAAAGCTTAGGTGCTGCAATTCGCAGGACATCCGTTTCGTCGCATTTTCTGGCATCAAACTCCTCTAAGGACTCCACATCTATACCATAAGGTGCCGTGGTAATTCTCATTTTTAGCTTACCGCTTTTTTGCAGCTTTCTATATATATCAAAGTACCTGCCATAGAAAGTACAAATATCGTTTACAGAGGAAATTCCATTTTGCAAGAAAAGCTCCTGCGCTCTAAGTACTAGTTTTTCAATATATTCCTCCGAAAAGCTTTTCACTATATTTTGCATCACCTCATTGGCAGCATTTTCAAATAGCATGCCTGTAGGAATTCCTTCATTGTCTAAAGATATCTCACTGCTTGCCTGCAGTCTTTCAATCTGCATCATATCGATTGCCTTGGTATTTAAACAAAGAGAATGCCCATCCATTCTTATAAGCATCACAGGATGCTCACTATGCAGCTTATCAAGCAGCTGTCTATCAGGAAATTTGCCGCCAAAGAGCTTTTCTTCATCCCAGCCATGACCAATTACCCATTCATTTACACCAATTCTATCGACATAGCTTGCTATAGCCTTCTCCAGCTCTTCCAAGCTGCTTATACTGCGAAGGTTTAGTTCCTCTAAGCTTCTTAACCCATCAACTATATGCAGGTGTGATTCCCAAAAGCTCGGAACAACAACTCTGCCTTCTAAATCTATAATATCTTCAATTGTTAACCTGCTTCTATATGAACTGTCATCAAAGCTACACCCTGTCTCGATAATTCTACTCTCATTCACAATTAAATAGCTTGCCTCAGGACATTCAATATCCATAGTATATATTTTTGCATTTATGTACGCTTTCATAAAACACCTCTTTAAAATAGTGTTGTTCTTCGCTATATATACAATATACATTTTCCAACTGCATTTTTCAAATACATTCACCATTAATATTCCTACCGAATAATATGTTATATATGAGTTTAAGGAGGTATGATGGTGGATAAGGTAGTGGAATTAAAGAACGTGTCTATGAACTACCATACTTTAAGTGGTGAGACAAAAGCCATCAGAAATCTGTCACTGGATATCAACAATGGTGAGTTTGTGAGTATTGTAGGCCCCAGCGGCTGCGGCAAATCAACCTTGCTTTCCTTGATTTCCGGTATACTGAAGCCTACCTCCGGCAGTATTTTGGTTAATGGTGAACCTGTAACAGGACCTTCAAGCAATTTAGGATATATGCTTCAAAAAGATCATCTTTTTGGCTGGAGAACAATTATCAAGAATGCCACCTTGGGACTGGAAATTCAGAAGAAATTAAACAAAAAATCTCAGGCTTATGTTGAGCATCTTCTTGATGAATATGGACTTGCGGACTTCAAGCATCATTATCCAAAACAACTGTCCGGTGGTATGAGACAACGGGCAGCTTTGATACGAACTTTAGCTACAAATCCAGATATACTGCTGTTAGACGAACCCTTCTCCGCATTGGATTATCAAACTCGTTTAGCAATATCAGAAGAAATATGGTTAATTATTAAAAAAGAGAGGAAAACTGCTATTTTTGTCACACATGACATTGCAGAGGCAGTCGCTTCCTCAGATAGGATTATCGTTTTGACCCAAAGACCTGCAGAAATTAAAAACATTCATGAAATTCATCTTACATGCAACATAAAAACACCCATTTCATGCAGAGAAGCTCCTGAGTTTAGACATTATTTCAATGAAATATGGAAGGAGCTGGACGTACATGTATAGCAATGAAATATCAAAAGAACATCAAGCTTATATAAAAAAGTACAAGGTACGCAGAACAAGCATCGCTGTTTCGCAGATTTCTCTGCTGGTGCTTTTTTTTGCACTGTGGGAAATCGCTGCATATTTCAAATGGATAGACCCATTTATTATGAGTCAACCCTCAAGAGTATTTAAAACCCTAGTTAAGCTTACAGCAGACGGGTCGATATTTACGCATACCGGCATCACCATTTTTGAAACGATAGTAGGATTTCTATCAGGTACAATTTTGGGTACAATCATTGCAATTATTCTATGGTGGTCAGACTTTGTAGCTAAGGTACTAGACCCTTACTTGGTAGTATTGAATGCACTTCCCAAAACAGCCCTTGGCCCAATTATTCTGGTATGGATAGGCGGTACCGCCAGCTCTATAATCGCTATGGCTCTGTTGATTTCTATAATTGTAACAATTTTGAATGTGTATTTAGCCTTTGAATCCTGTGATGAAGACAAGGTTAAGCTGCTTTGGACTCTTGGAGCAACCAAGTCTCAGGTTTTAACCAAGGTGGTATTGCCTTCAAGCATACCTTCCATAATATCTGTGTTAAAAATAAACGTAGGTTTATCCTTGGTAGGTGTAATTGTAGGAGAATTTCTGGTATCAAAAGCGGGACTAGGATATTTGATAATTTATGGCGGTCAAGTGTTCAAAATGGACTTGGTTATGACAAGCGTACTGATTTTGGCAGTTGCAGCGGCTTTGATGTATTTATCCGTTGCATGGTTTGAAAAGAAGCTGAATAAGATGAGATAAGCAAGTGGGCAGCTGTGGGCAGCTGCCCCTACTTTTATTTGATATTAAATATGCGGTGAAGTGGTATATGATTATCCTAATATTTTATCGGCAACTATGGTATAGGTCTTAGGTATGCCCTTATCAAAAACCTCCGAGGACAGATTGGGTTCTTCCTGTAGCAGCTTAATGGTAAGCCCGGCTTGTGCTACCGCTGTAACTACTTCTCCTAAGGTCCAACGTCTCCAGTGAACGATCCTTGTATCATTGACTATTCCCTCAGGAAGATATTTCGCATAGGATACTTCTTTTTCCTCCAATGTTGTATCAAAATAATCTCCATCCACCTTATGCTTGCGTACTTTAGCAGTGGAGCCTCTTGAGGATATAAGCTTGGTGGATATAGGATGAAAATCTCGAAACACAAATCGTCCGCCATTTTTAAGCAAACTAAAGGCTGTCTCAAAGAAGGGTTTCAAATCTGTAAAATAATGCACGATCCCCAACTCTGCAAAAACAATATCATATTGAGGCTTTCGCTCTTCCTTTGGTATATCAAGTACATCAGAAACAATATACTTAATAGCAACTCCCGCTTCTACCGCCAACTCCTTGGCATATTTTGCATTGCCCTGAGAAATATCTATTACTGCTGCTTCCGCTCCCAGCAAGGACAAGGCAACTGCCTTTACACCATTAGAACCCATTAGGTTCATAATTTTTTTACCTTTTACGTCACCAAAATACTGCAATATAGGATAAAGCTTAGTCTCAGGATTATTTTTCAGCTTCATCCCTGCTGCATTTGGGGTTCCGAATCGTTCAACCCAAGCATCATATGTTTCCTCATTCCACACCTGTTCGTTAAAATCTCCTTTTGCATCCATAACCATCACACCAATCCTAATTTATATAACAAGATTTATTGAAAGTTTTTTGCACTTGTTGCAAAAAACTACCCAAGGCGTTTCAACGAGGCAGGGGGATATACTTTTGCCTCGTTATATTTTAGTAATCTTGCTGCCGTCCCAAATGATAAATGCTATAACAGCTATTACCACTAATATAGTACAACATCTATTTTACTTCTTCTCTTTAATTTTTATCATTCTTGGCATCACTAAGGAAACAATAAACCAAACAGCTGCTACCAATAGTAAATTCATAATGCTCTTGGTTATTTCAGGATACTTATCATAAAAGCTTAACTTTGGTGCAATGTAATCAGTTAAGGTTAAGCCGGTTAAAAAAGTCAAAAACATTGCCAAGGTTAAGTATAAGGTCGTTCCCAGCTTGGTCTTGCACTTTGCGCATTGATAGCCTTTTGCGTACAGACTTATATTCCATTTATATCCCAATTCGTGACTGCACTTTGGACACTTATGCTTAAGCATAAATTTCAGCTCCTTTCTTAGCTTTTATTTAATGCAACTTTTATTAAATTTATAGCTTTAAAACAGTAGGCTAATGATCCAATAGATTGCTACCCCTATTAATATTAGGATCCCCGGAACAAAAAACAGTATAGCTATCCACGCTCTGGATCTTCTTCTATCTTCATATTTTTCCTTCATTGCTTCTATTTCTAAAGCTTCCTCGAATTCTGCTTCCTGTTCCTCAGGAAGTTCATTCTCTATTATTCCTTTTGCTTCTTCAAATGCACTTTTGGGAACATATAAATCGATCCCATTTACAGTTAAACCTAATACGATCTTTCCAAAGGTGTCATTACCCTTGTACTTTCTACTTAGGGGTATTCCATAAGCCTTTAATAATGACTCTACAATATTTGCCTGGATCTCATCTTTAGCCGTCAGAAGCAAAGCAGTTCCAACAGTTCCTTCCTTTTCGCTCTTTTCTTCCTGCAGCTGCTCTAGCAGCTTAGTCTGACACATTGGGCAGGACATAATATTTTCATCTATGTCAAGGTTACATTTTGGGCATCTCATTTTTATCACTCCTTCTATTTACTATATTTTGATATATTCATTAATTATGTAAAAAAACCTTCTGCCGTCATATCAAAACAAAAGGGCAACAGAGCTGCTGCTTATCCTCTAACAATATCTACAATTTCCAAAGCATCATTTACCATGTAGTCCGGTGTTTCCTCGTCCTGATGCCCTAAAGCAACTCCCCAGCTTACCTTTATTGCCTTTACACCAGCATTGTGAGCACATTGAATATCAAAAACGCTATCTCCTATCATTATGGCTTCATCAGCTTGTGCACCTAGCTTCTTCAACGCTTTCAGCACTGGCTCCGGATGTGGTTTATGGTTCGTTGTATCATCAACTGATATCACAGCAGAAAAATACTTTAATATATCGAACAATTCTAATCCTCTGTATGCCATTCTAGATCTTTTGGAGGTCACAACCGCCATGATGCAGCCCATTTCTTTCAACTGCTCTAGTGCAGCTTGGATGTTGCAGCATAACGACACACTGTTATCATGTATGCTTTCATTATATTTGATAAAGGTATCATACAACTCTTCCGCTTTATCCGGTGAATACCTGCGAAGTGTTGTAATTAGTGGTTCTCCAAAATATTGAATTATTTCTTTTTCTTCTATCTCTCGATGGATATGAAGCTTATAGGTATGCTTAAAGGAATCTATGATCAGCTGGTTCGTATCGAGCAAGGTACCATCTAAATCAAAAAGTATATATTTATACACCATATTTATCCCTCCTTGGAATCATTTGCAATTATTATTGTAGCATAAAATCACCAATTAAACACAGCTCCTATAATCGTACCTCCATAGGCTTGTACAGATATACCTCATCTGCTCTAACGTGACAGCTGTATGCATATATCTCAACCCCAACAGTCTTCGCTGATCTCAAGGCTTCACCAAATTTAGGGTCCATCATCGAATTAGGTGTAAAATATTCTGCAAAGTCCAATTGCACAACAAACAATACACAAGCCCTGTAGCCTTGTTCTTTTGCATTGATCAATTCATAGATATGCTTTGTCCCTCTCTCAGTGGGTGCATCAGGAAAGGTGGCAACGCCATCAATCTCTAGCGTCACACCCTTTATCTCCACAAAAGCCCTTTCATCCTTTTTCTCTAAGTATAGATCAAACCTGCTGTCTCCGAAAACTGCTTCTCTTTTTATATAATCATAATCCTGAAATTCCTTCATCATTTTGTTTCTTATTGCCTCATCAGCAAGCTTATTCGGAAGCTGTGAGTCAACTGAAACAAGCCTATGGTCCTTATATACCATAATCAGCTCATGGGCAGTTTTTCTGTGCTTTCCAGCTCTTCTTTCCAGTAATACCGGTACCCCCTCTAAGAAGAGCTCTCTGCAACGTCCGGTATTTGGAACATGTACAAGGATTTCTTCACCATTTATATCGACGATTGCCTCAAACCTGTTCAAACGTTTTATGAAGTTTCCTTGAACCACTTCATTATTTATCTTCATTTTATACCATCCTATCTATATGTTTCGCACTAAACATTTTACATTGGTTTCAAATAGTGCGAAACATTTTCCGCAATTCATATGTCGTGGAAAGTACATATTTGATAATACAAAATCAGACGCTTCAACTGATTTTGTAATGATAAATCTTTTTCACGACATATCTATATACCCTTGCATTAAAATATTATTATGGGTAAAATTAATTAAATACACGAGACTATTATAACACTTCAGAGGAGGATTTATCTTGGATAATTACAATGTACTAGTTCTAATGCAGCGTGATAGCGAGAGCAAAATATTAACGGAAACAATCGACTCCTATACTTTGAGAGAGGGTATGGAGCTTATAGAGAGTGCATATTTAATGGAGGAAGAAGAGCCCTTTATATATCTTATTCTTACAACGCAAGATGTCGAGGATTGGCAGTATTATGGTGTCTACGATTTATACACTGAAGAATTATTCGAGGGTTTGGTAGAAGAAATATTGGACGGATCAGGAGAGTTCAATCCAAGATGGATATTTAAGTTTAAGTATGTTGATAACCGAATGGAAATGGAAGAAAAACTTAATCAATTGATAAAACTGCACACCGATGAAATACATAGAATTTTACCAATAATTGAAGGTAATAAGGCTAAGTATCAAAGGGAGGCTGAAAACGAAGAATAGGCTGCTATTCTGCACTAATTGCTAAAAACTTATTTAATTTTGGGGACAAGTGGTGTATAATAATAGTATAATCTGCTTTTAATGTATAAATCTGGAATAGTCACAAATTACTATATAACGGGGGTGTAGTTATTGAAGGATAATATAAAACACTTGATATACCTAGTGATAATGATCGCCTTCATCCTTATGCCAAGCAGTATATATGCAGACTTCGGTAATGCCACACTAAAAAATGGCATGACACATACTGACGTTATAGAATTACAGCAGAAATTAAGTGAGCTTGGCTTTTTCAATGAAAATAGTTTTACAAACTACTTTGGCAGTAAGACAGAAGAAGCAGTAGTCAGGTTCCAACAGAGTGTCGATTTAGCAGCCGATGGTGCAGCTGGGAAACAGACCTTAGCTGCGATTGATATTAAAGTAAAACAAAAGAAATTAATTCCTGAGAGCTTTACGCAGTTACAAGCAGGTGATACCGGCGAATTGGTAAAACAAGTACAACAATACCTTCAACAGCTAAAGCTGTATACAGTTGAACCCACATCAACTTATGATGATGCAACCAAGGAAGCTGTGGTTAAATTCCAAACTACCAATAGTCTTGAAGCAACAGGAATAGTTGATAAAGCAACATTACTAAAGTTAACTATAGGTTCCTCTGCACAGGCCACAAGCCGAAGCAATTCAGAACATGAGGCAGGCAGTAAAATTGCAGCCTATGCAAAGAAGTTTCTGGGGGTGCCTTACAAATGGGGTTCCTCTAGTGGCAAAAGCTTTGATTGTTCCGGATATGTAATGTATGTTTTCAAGAATTTCGGCATTAGTCTGGGACACGGAGCGGACGATCAGTTCAGTGCGGGCAGCAAGGTTGCCAAAGCTGATTTACAGCCAGGTGATGCAGTATTCTTCACCACTTACACAAAGGGTGCCAGCCATGTAGGGATATACGTAGGAGACAACAAATTCATACATGCCAGCTCCAGTGGCGGTGGGGTTATAATAACAGCTTTAGACTCAAGCTATTACAAATCCAGATATTTGGGTGCAAGAAGATATAAGTAAGAAAAGGGTAGATGTTAGAGTCTACCCTTTTCTTACTTATATCATTCTCCTAATCATTATCCAAATAAGTAAAATCCACAGAATTACAATCAGAACTGCAGCTATCCACCCCTTGCCTAATGATGCTTTGTCCATTTCTGCCGCCTGTATTCTACATTCTGTCATTACATCCTTTGGTATCATTTTCAGCGCCAAGGCTATTCCCGCAGGAATAAGTATCAGATCATCCAAATATCCCAATACAGGAATAAAATCCGGTATAAGATCAATGGGACTGATAGCATACCCTATTACTATTGCTGTAAATAGCTTCGCATACCAGGGAACCGATGAATCCTTGTAAGCCAGATACAGCGCCGTTAATTCCTGCTTCATCGCCTTAGCTTTTAATTTTAGTTGCTCAACCATATTATTTGATTCCGCCCTTCTATGCTATCACATACCTATAAACTAAATTATAACATGCCCAAATCACCGCATATAGCCCTAAAAAACAAAAGGCTCCTTTCGGAGCACAGTTGTTAATAACTAATTTTTCTTATTTGATTTTCCTTTTTCTCCCTTTTGGCTGTCTTTTGTATCAACATTATCATCTTCTTCATCGTCATTGTCTTTTTCTTTATCTTCATCATCGTCTGAATCATCATCATTGTCAATTGCATCTTCTGAGTCATCGTCATCTGCTTCTACGGCTTCGTATTTAGCTTTCTCAGCTTTATCAATTGCCTTTTCAACTTCCTTTTCGGCTTTTTCTAATACCTTTTCAATTTCTTTTTCTGCTTTTTCGATAGCTCTTTCTGCTTTGTTTTCAGCTATTACTTCTAGCTGTGCTTTAGCTTCCTTAACTACCTTTTCAAGTTTCTCTTTTGCAGCCTTTATTTCTTCTGTTGTAGCACTTGCTTGTACTACCTCTTCTTGACCTGCAAGACTGCTATTAACGATGGCTTCTACTTCTTCTTGGTCTTCTTCTTCAACTAACTTAATAGCTTCTTTAAAAGCATTCTTTATAGTTGCTTTTGTGTCTTTAAAGGAACCGTTGATACCTTTAAGTGCATCCTTTGTTGTTAAACCCAACTCTTTTGCAGTGGATCCAATGCCCATCTCATTTTGAAGGAATAAATCAATTACTTCAGCAAGAGGCTTATCTGCCTGTTCTGCCAATGACATCATAGCGATAATTTGTCTTGTGCTCAAACCTGCTTCATTAATTTTTGTGATTAATGCTGCATCTTGTATCTTTTCTTCTATCACTTTATTTGTAATTTCTTGCTTAATGCTATTTTCTTCTTCTTCGATATCTTCTATCACTTGTGCTGTTTCAGTAGTCGCCTCTGTTGCTGCTGCAAGATCTTCTAATCCTGTCTTTATTTCAGCTCTAAATTCTTCAGGAACGCTATCCAATATTATCTCTATTACAGCAGCATCATTAAGATTTGCATCCTTAATATCTTCCATTACTGCAGCGACCTGTTTGCCATCTTCCATCGCTGACTCAATTAGCTTTACTGCTTGTTCCAGATTATCTTTGTATTCTTCCAAAGCTTTTTGAGTAAGCTCTACATCAGCCTTATCAACCATTGCATTGCTTTCTGCCAATCTTTCTTGCGCAATTTTTGCAAGTGCTTCTGCCTCGTCAACAGCATCTGTTATCAAAGCAAGCTGGATTTTTTCCATTAGCTTGTCCAGTGAATATAATATGCTGTCTGGTGTAATTCCTGCCTCAGCAGTTGTAGTTACTTCAGTCTGAGCTGTTTGTGCTGCCTCAGTTGTTACTGTCGTCTCAATAGCTGTTGTCGTTTCTGTCGTTGTTGCTTCCGGAGTTGGCTGTGTTGTATTTGTTTCTTCTACTGTTGTCGTTTGTGCCGGTGGGTTTGTATCAGCGAACACTGGTACTGACAACACCATGCTTAATGTTATTACTATTGCTAATATCTTTTTCATTTTTTCCACTCCCCATTCGTTTGATGTTATATATTTCGAGTTTAAAAATCAAATTTAGGGGTATTTTGCAAAATTTTTTCTATTTATCCTTGTGTAAACTTTTATAGGGCATACAAAACTTTATTTACACGTGATATTAGCACCTGGTATAATATTCATATAATATATTTTTAGGGGGGATAACTATGCCAAGGGTAAAAATTGTAACTGACAGTACTTCTTATATAACTAGAGAATATTTGAGTGCAAATAATATCGGCTCGGTACCCTTATCCGTAATATTTCAAGGCGAAGGAACCAAGGAAGGCTATCCGGGAGAATTCGATGAATTCTATAAAAAACTGAAGGAATCTCAAGACTTTCCGACAACCTCTCAACCATCTATACAAGCTTTTTATGATGTATTTAAGCCTGCTTTAGATGCAGATACTGAAATCGTTGCAATTGTACTTTCCTCCAAGCTTAGCGGTACATATAACAGCGCTATGGCAGCGGCACATATGTTGGAAACTGATAAAATAAAAGTAGTTGACTCTGAAACCTGCGGTCCCAATCTAAAATTCCTTGTAGAACTGGCAAACAAATTAAGTATTGAAGGAAAATCAGGCGATGAAATAGTCAATATTATAAATAAAGAAAAGAAAAATACGGGCATCAACATTACAGTAGGAACTTTGGAGTATCTCAAAAGAGGTGGACGCTTAAGCACAACACAAGCGTTTATCGGAACCCTGCTTAATATCAAACCCATTATTGCATTAATAGATGGTAAGCTTGAACCAATAGATAAGGTGCGAGGCAAGAACAAGGCCATTGAAGCTATGATTTCAAACATACCACAAAATGTAAAAAGCATCAGTATTGCCCAAATACAAAACATAGAAGAAGCTGCAGAAGTACAAAGCATTTTGAATTTAAAGTTTCCTGAAGCAGAAATCGCTATAAGTGAACTTGGTCCTGTTGTTGGTGCACATTTAGGTCCAAAAGCTTTGGGAATATGCTATAATTGGTAGTCCCAAATACTATCCATCAAATTCTACCCCATTAAAATAGACGACGGTATCCGTCGTCTATTTTAATGCCTATTATTTAAAATTAATTCCTATTTCTTTTTGGCACATAGAGCATACTCCAATATAATTATCATCTATTTGGAACAATTCATATACCTCATCACACTCCAGGCATGTAATAACACATTTTTTCATATATAATAGAGTTCCGATATACTTCACTTTTTTGTCCTTATATTTATCTGCTACCTTGTTGTACATTTTACTCTCGCTCTTATCAACCAAAAGCTCATTTCTTAAAGTAGCAAACTTGATATTCTCCAGCTGTATAGCTTTTCTTTTATCTTCCAGCTCTCTAATCTCGTCACTGATTTCAAAAATCCTATCCTGATTATAATTGATTTTCTCGCCAAGGTCTGTCAATATATCAACTTTCTTTTTATAGTTAAAATATATTCTATAAGCAGTGATATAATTTTCTCTATGATTAAATTCAGTCTCGCAGAATCTGCATTCATCTGTTTCTGGAATATCGAATTTTTCTACATATGTATTTCCTAAGGAATCACAGAATGGACATTGAATGATGAAAATTGAATCAACATAGCTTTCTTTTTCCAGCTCAACAAATAGCTCTTCATATTCTTCATTAGTAAGATCAATGTCATTTATAGCTGCTTCATATAGAACATCGTTCTCATCATATTTCTCCAAAAGCTTGATAAACTTATCAGCCTTATTTCTTGGAATGGTGTTTTGTTGTTGTAAATACTCAATTAAATTCATTAAATTTCCTCCCTATATTTAAATAATTCAAATTTCTTTTATCATTTTATTATAATATATTGTTATTCTATGCAATCCAAAAATATCCTTTATGACATTGTTAAAATCAACAACATTTTTTATGATAACATATATTAATCTTCCCATTTATTGCTTTTATATAAATTACTTATAACAAGATTTATTGAAAGTTTTTTTGCACTTGCTGCAAAAAAAACTACCCAAGGCGTTTCAACGAGGCAGGGGTATATTTGCCCACCTCCTGTTGATGGAATCGGAACTCGCCACTTATGTAGTGAGGGACATATTTTTGCCTCGTTATATAGAATTTAGTTTTCTATTATAATAAGCAAGATCATGTTTTATTGCATTTTATTTGTAAATAATAAAAAAATTTTGAATATTTAATATTATATCACATTAATATTAGAAACTAGCAACCGCAATGCGTCACTGATATTCTTGAAATATATTCTATAAGTGAGATTATTTACACCAATAAATATATTCAATTTATTTACATTTTTGTAACAATTTATCGTACCATTTCTACTGGTTTTGTGTTATATTTTTCTTAACTGTTTTTATTATAGCTGGTATAATTTTTCAATAAGTATGTCTAGAAGTATATTTATAAATTTAGACATTTATTTATTAATTATCATTGCTATATTAAAAAAGATAAATGAAGGGGGTACTTTAATGACAACAAAAATTAAAAAGAAAAGAGAAGCCAAGCTGTGGGAAGCACTGATACCTGTAGTAGGTACAGTTGCACTCCTAATGTACACCATTCTTCCTTTCTTCGGGGTACAAGGTGAAATTCATATCCCGTTGATATTAGGATCAACTATTGCAGTTATTGTATCAGTTTACAGACTTGGTTATGCTTGGGCTGAAATTGAAGAAGGTATTATATCCAGTATCGCAGGCACAATGCAAGCAATTATTATTCTAGCAATTATCGGTATGATTATAGGTACTTGGATACAAGGCGGTATAGTTCCAACTTTAATTTACTACGGATTACAAGTACTTACACCTGGTATATTCCTATTTGCTACACTTATACTTTGTTCTGTAGTAGCACTTGCTACAGGTAGCTCATGGACAACTGCAGGTACAGTAGGTATAGCGCTTATGGGCGTTGGTGCAGGTCTCGGCATTCCTGCCGGAATGACTGCAGGTGCAGTTGTTTCAGGTGCTTATTTCGGAGACAAAATGTCACCACTTTCTGACACTACCAACCTCTCTCCAGCAATGGCAGGGGCAAAGCTGTTTGACCACGTTAGACATATGATTTATACTACAGGCGTAAGCTATGTTATTGCAGCTGCCGGCTTTATCATTTTAGGCCTCCGTTTCGCAGGTCAGGCTCTTGATAAAGTTGCAATCAATGAAATACTTGACCTTATGAACCAAAACTTTAATATTAACCCACTACTATTGCTTGTACCAATTATTGTTATCGTAATGGTTGCTATGAAGGTTCCTGCTATACCAGGATTATTCATAGGTACCTTGCTCGGTGGCGCTGCCGCAATGATCTTCCAAGGTGCTTCCGTTGGACAAGTATTCGATGCTATGCAAAACGGTTTCACATTAGAAACAGGCAATGCAATACTGGACGACTTGCTTTCAAGAGGCGGTTTGCAAAGCATGATGTGGACAATTTCCCTTATTTTGAGTGCATTAACTTTTGGTGGTATACTTGAAAAAACAGGTATGCTGGAAGTTATAGCAAAAAGAGTATTAAGCTATGCAAAAAGCACAGGTTCATTGGTTTTAGCAACAGTTGTTACTTGTATTTTCACTAACATATTAGCAGGTGATCAATACCTTTCAATAGTTCTTCCAGGTAAAATGTACAAGGATGAATTCCGCAACAGAGGCTTAGCTCCAAGAAATCTTTCAAGAATATTAGAAGACGCGGGAACATTGACTTCAGTACTTGTTCCTTGGAACACATGTGGTGCTACAATTTCAACTTACTTAGGCGTACCAACAGTTGAATATATACCATATGCATTCTTGAACCTTGTTAATCCAGTAGTTTCAGTCATATTTGGATTCACTGGAATCACAATGATGAAGCTTGAAAATGATCCATCTGCTCCAGAATATATAGGACCAAAAGTTAAAGGTTCAAAGAACATCTCTGCTTAATTGAAATTAAAAATCCCGTTGGATTAATCCAGCGGGATTTTAATTTCTTCATTTAATGATTTTATAAAATATTATTTATTATCTTATTCTGATATCCGCTTAGAGTTGTAAGTATATCTCTTTTCAACTCTTCAGTATTTTCTACAAGGGAAACCGGGATTTTTTCTGACATGTTGAAATTTATATCCAAATCATTATATTCGTCCGTTTTACTTATTATTTTTACAACCTCTTCAAAGGATATTGTTTGCTTAATTCCTTTTACTCCAGTCTTGCTACCAAACTTCTTTTTAACAAAAGCATAAATGATAGAATTCGTTTCGTCTATACCATGTACCATACAAAAAGCTATATTACAAAACTTGATTGTTTTCTTACTAAGTGGCTTATAAATCACTACTTTCTCTTTATCTACCTTAATTTTTACAATCATACCTTTATACAAAAAGGATATGACCAATGCTAAAAGAGCTGATACAACTACTACAATTCCGGTAACTCCAACTTTTATTAGAATACCAAGTATTATAGCCGTCAGAACTACTATCGCAATCCCCAAACCAGCCAATGATTTTGATTTTCCACTGTAACTCTTCATCATATCTCCTCCATATTTACTGTATATAATATTATCTCAATCTTTGTAAATTTCTATAATAAACAAAGATCCTTCTGTTCACTACAATAGTAATAATAACAGAAAGATCTTTAGCTTACAATAACTGATTTACATATATCAGCAGCTGCTATACCTTAGCTATATCATACATAGAGCTTAATACCAGCCAGTTTTGAGGGAAGTATCTGTTAATGGTCCAGTAGCTTACTCCACCCAAATCATATTCATCAACAAGCTCTAGCTTAGCCTCTATACTTCTTGCATCCTCAAACCATACAACATGCTGCTTTCTATTATCATCATAATAATTAAAATAGGGTGCTTGAGAAACTGTGTTGTATTGAATTGCTGCATTTTCACTGGCAGCTAAGTCAACAGCACCTGTGTTGGTGACAGTTTTCGCGCTTGAACCCTGAACAAAGGGTAACGTCCAGTCATATCCGTAATTTGGAATACCCATAAATATTTTATTTCTAGGGATCGCTGTTACCGCATAATTTAATACTTTTCTTACTTCATTTACGGGTGCAACAGCCAGTGGCGGACCATAAGTATAACCCCATTCATAAGTCATTATAATAACGTGATCTACCAATGCTCCGTGTACAGGGTAGTCATGAGCTTCGTACAATAATCCCTTTTGGTCAGCAGCTGTCTTCGGAGCTACAGCAGTAGTCACCGTATAACCCAAAGGTCTAAGTCTGCTTGTAACCTTTCGCAGGAAGTTATTATAATCCTCTCTATTTTCCGGATATATAAATTCAAAGTCTACATCCAAGCCACGATAATTCTTAGCTCTTAAGTTTTCAATTACATTATTAATAAGTTTATCCTGTACTTCATTGTCTGTTAATATGGTTTTTGCAAGATCGCTGCTGAAACCGCCCTCACTTAAATTTGTTATTACCATTAATGGTGCAACACCAGCTGCCCTAGCGGCATCGATTAAAGGCTTATCGTTTATAGGTTTCAATGTACCATCAGCATTTACCTCATAGCTGAAAATGCTCAAATAGGTCAAATATGGGAGAGTTTTACGCAGTACTCCCATATCAATATTAGGAAATGCATAACCATTTACCTCAATCGTACCTCTTTTTTCAGTTTTAATTGGTATATTAATTATTTGTCCTACACTTAATTGCGATGGATTGATGTTTGGATTGGCTGCCAATATATCCCTGACTCTCACACCATATTGGCTGGCAATTACATAAATTGATTGACCTTGCTGTACCTTATGCTTTGATGTACCTTCTGTTATAACAAGTGATTGTCCTACAACTAATTTGTTTGGATCCGTTAACTCATTTTCTGAAGCAATTCTATTGGATGATGCTCCATAAAAATTTGCAATAGAATATAAGCTTTCTCCCGGCTTCACTACATGTATTATCAAACGCGCTCACCTCTTTGTAATATTACATAGAATAAAATTAAGTATTCTATACAATATATGCCGAAGTGCTCAAATGGGATACAAAAAAAGTGCTTGAAGCACTTTTTGATATTTATAGCAGATATGATAAAACCCTTGCCAGGGACTGTATAAATTTTTGATATGCAGGCATTTTGTCAAAGTATTCTTCGGTAATCTGTATGCTGTTTTGAATATCCTCTTCAAAATCTCTTTCTAGTCCGGCTGTTATTTCCTCGTCATAAATAACTGTATTTACTTCATAATTAAGCATATAGCTTCTTATATCCATATTTGCAGTACCAACACTGCAGATCTCTCCATCTATTGTTATCACCTTTGAATGTACAAAGGCCTTTTTATCATAAAAATATACCTTTGCGCCATATTTTATCAACTCACGTAAATAGGTCTGAGATGCCTGATATACAATATAGTGATCGAACCTGCCAGGGAAAAGTATCCTTATTTCCACACCGCCAAGAGCTGCAACCTTTAAAGCTTCCTGTAAACTTTCAGTAGGTATAAAATATGGAGTAGTAATCCATATTGTTTTTTGTGCCATGCTGATCATTTTTAAAACACATTGCATGATGGATGGGTATTCTGAATCAGGACCACTTTGAACCAGCTGCATAATGGTATGACCTTTATCAGGAGTTACAGGACAATATTTATCTGCTTCTCCCAAAAATGCCTTATTACCCCCATTGGTACGCTTGATATGCAAATAGTCATTAAGAAACACTGCTTGAAGACCTAGAACAAAGTCTCCCTTTACCATTATATGAGTATCTCTCCAATAGCCTAGTTTGCCCTTCCCCAAGTAGTCATCCCCTATATTCATGCCACCCAGAAAACCTACCTTACCATCAATGACAACAATTTTTCTATGATTTCTATAGTTTAGCTGGGTATTAAGCTTTCGCAGCAGTGGCGCTAGGAAATATGAATAATAAATTACATCCACACCTGCATCCTTCAGCTCTTTGATATATGGCTGTTTGAGCTTTATGGAACCGACCCTGTCAATTATAAAAATTACCCGAACTCCAGCCATTGCTTTTTGTATTAATATTTCTTTTATTTCGTTGCCTATATGGTCATTTTTTACTATAAAATACTCCATATGAATGTGATGCTCCGCCTTTTGCAATTCAGCCTTCAAGGCATCAAACTTATCATACCCATTGTTGAATACTTCAACCTCGTTGTTGGCGAAAACAGGTGAATCACTGTTGTTTGCCAGCAGCTCCAACAAAGGCTTAAATTCCTTGTGATTCGTTTTTTCTATAAAATTATCTACGACGGCTTTTGTAAATTTAGCAAAGTTATTGTTCAACTTGTGTTTCTTCCAGTTTCTCCCTATAAATACATAAAGCAAAATGCCAAGGGGTGGAAGAAGCATAAAAACAAGGAACCAAGCTATAGTCTTTTCAGGACTTCTTCTTTCCAGTATAATTATTGCTATCAATACAATAGAATTAATAAAGAAAAGCCAATCTAATAATGAAATTAAGTTAAAATTCAATTGAAACACCCCGGTCTATATTTTATTATGTCATATATACTGATAGTATTAGAATATTAAGTATAAGACAATACTACAGTTCAGTAGATATATTTGTAAAGAAAATTTTTGCCAACATATTTATCTTATTATATAGTTTACGCAGGAGGTGTATTATATGATACAATATGGGCTTGTATTAGGCGGAGGCGGTGCCAAAGGCTGCTATGAAATTGGTGTATGGAAGGCCTTAATCGAGCTTGATATCCCTATCAAAGCTGTTGTAGGCACTTCTGTAGGCGCTTTAAATGGTGCAATCATGGTACAAGGTGATTTTGATATTGCATATAAGCTTTGGACCAACTTAGATATGCAGAGTGTAATTGATCTTGAAACTACAACTCTGCTGGATAGTAAGCAGCTTAACCTGAAGGAGCTGATATCCAGCGCCAAAAGAATAATTGAAAACAAAGGCTTAGATATCACACCCCTTAGAAAAATGCTGACTCAATATGTAAATGAAACTGTGATTAGACAATCTCCTATAGATTTTGGTCTTGTTGCTTTTTCACTCAGTGATTTTAAGCCTGTCACAGTTTTTAAAAATGAAATCCCTGAAGGCCTACTAATTGACTACCTTCTGGCAAGCTCATGCTTGCCTGGCTTTCGCCCACTTGTAATTAACAACAAACGATTTGTTGATGGCGGTATTTACGATAACATACCAATTTCATTAATGGTTAAAAAGGAAATTAAGGATATCATCGTCGTTGATGTCTCAGGTATCGGAATGGTCCGTAAGGTCAATCTGCAGGGCTTAAATGTAATATATATTAAAAATTCCGAGCCTCTATGCGGCACCTTGCAGTTTGATGGAACAATGTGCAGAAATGGCATAAAATTAGGCTATTTTGATGCTTTAAAGCGCTTTGGCATTTATAAAGGCAAGAGATACTTTATAAAAGAAGAAAAGGACGATAATAAGCTTGCAGCTCCGTTACAACTACAAGAATTAGCCATATTAGACTCCATGCTTGACTTGAAAGCGAATTCCATAGCTGCAAACAACATCATTAATTATCCTCTCCTACGTACTCTTTATAAGTATATAACCGGCAAGCTTACATCCTCCAGTATCATTTATGCAGCCGCTGAAATAGCAGCAGAGGTATACGGTGTTGAAAGGTTGACAGCATACACTTGGGATGAGCTTATTAGCGAGGTTCTTAAAGCTTATACTGCAGTAAAAATTAGCAGCTCAGCAGCAAATAACGAAGGTCTTATGAAGAATCTACTGCGCAGTACAAGGCTAGAGGATTTGGAGAAATTGGATATCAAGGGATTGGCCTCTATTAATACTGACTTTGAAAACCAAGACATCAACTCCAAGCTGTATCGTAAGCTGATGGCTATTTTTATACCCAAGGTGTGCATAGCCAATGTATTCACTTCACTCATGCTGTGGAGAAGCAGAGAGTCTTAGTAGGGGTGCGCTATATTCCGCTGCTGAACAGATTTTGATAACCTCATCTTCTATTTCATGAAGTTATTTTTATACTTCTTTTTCTCATAAAGGTAACACTCCCGATAAATCTCATCAATGCTGTTACCAATAAAGCAATATAAATATTGCTGGATTTTAACACGACATTCCCTATCAAGGGTCCAATAAACAGTGTAACATTTGTCAAGGTTGCATGAACTGCAACGTACATAATTCTGTTTTTTTCCGGTGAAACCTCCAATAAGAAATTCCGCAGTACTGTTGTCGTCCCGGCGGTGAAGAAGCCCATAATCAACCCTGCCAAGGTCAATACTATTAAATTATTTGAAAGTACATAAAGCACCGGAGTAGCGGCCATCCCCAATGTAGCATAAGCGGCTGCATAATTGTTTCCTTTTTTCTCTATCCTTCTGCTCCAAAAACCAAAGCTAAAGAACATAACGATACTGGATGTCACGCTTAATATCGTTAACCAAGTCTCATCTGCTTTGAGATACTCAATCTGATATATTCCAAATAAAGGCCAGCCCATTTGCCATCCTAAGTGAAAGGTTAAGGAGCATGCCAAAAACTCCAAATAAGGTTTATTGCCAAAAACCTCCTTAAGTGACTGCTTCAAGTTTACACAAGCTTGAGGATTTTGAATCGTTTCCTTTAATCTTCTAAAAGTAAATATCTCTACCAATCCTATTATAAATGCTATCACAAAGAACCATTGATATATTATTATAGCTTTTTCATTTGTGGTGCCAAATAACTTTAATATTTGTGACAGCAAAATCAAAGATAGGAAATTTGCAAAGGTCGTAAACTTGTTTTTACTGGTAATGGCTCTGGCTCTCTCTCGTTCTCCAAATACGTCAGCGGTAAAGCTCTGCAATGCCGTAGCGGAAACTGCTTCGGGAAAATTCATAAGAGCCGTAATAAGCACAAAGGAGATGGGCTGCAAAGGACCTGGCAAGAAAGGTACAAAAGCATATAACAGTATAAAGAATCTACTTATTAAAAATATTCCAGATAATGTTTTCTTCTTGCTGATGGTCTTACACATATATATTACTCCGGGGATAATTCCAAATAAAGCAATAAGTCCCGGCAATGAATTATATAATGACACATGCGTTTCCACACCGCCCAGTCTATATAATAGTTTTTGGGCAAAAGGCTTATAAAGATTAACCACCAAAGTAAATAAAATTCCATTCATTAAAAAATAATACATGTTTTGTGTGTTTACATCGCTATAACTATTTGGCAGCATCTTTTTTAAAATACTTTTCACAATAGTTACCCCCATTTACTACTAAATTGATCTTACATTAATAACTTCTAGATATTGCTCACTTCTAACATTTAGATCCCTTAAACATTTTATAATTAGTTTTTCATAGTGTCAACAATCCACTAGCCCTAAGCTGCGAAATACAAAATTTTCTAGAATTGTTGAAATGTTTGTCGAAAATACTATATTATTATATTAGTACATGCTATTGTGCGAATGGGGGGCAATAAAATGAAGCAAGTAAAATCTGCATTGATTAAACACTCAATGCTTGCTTTGGCACTGTTATTTATTAGCTTTATTGATTATTTTTATAGAAACCTATTTGACAGCAGCTATAATCCTTTCGTATCTCTGCTGTTGGTGATTCTTACTTTATCGGCTACAATATATTTTTCACATAAATACTACTTACGACCCTATAAAATATTGTTTTCAGAAGTAAATAATTGCTATAAGGAAATGATAAATGAGTTGGCCATGGATGAAGATAATAATTTACCTTCACAGAAGCAAGCTCATAGCTTAGAAGAGATGCTAAATCTTTATAAGTCTGCTCAAAAGCACCAATTGGAAATGGTTTGCCAGCTTAAGAATACAAATAAGGTGTTAGATCAAAATAATAAATTTGCCAATGCAATTGTTCAAATAACCAGCGAAATACTTCGTTCTGGGGATATCCACGGCATTTTGCAGTTGATTTTGAACAAAGCAATTGAGATCATACCCAATGCACAAAAAGGCAGTATACTGCTCTATAACGAAGACTATTTAGAGTACAAGGCAATGTATGGTTATGATATGGAGGCTTTGAAAGACTTTAAATTCAATTTCAACGAGATTTTCCAATACCATGTAGAAGATATTTATGAACCCATGATCATAACAGAAATAGAAAAATTTAATTCAAAGCTCAACAAAGATAAGTTCAATGTTTTAAAGGATACAAAAAGCTTTGATTTGAAGTGCAGCATAAGCTGTGCAATTTCCATTGACAATCAGTTTTATGGCACCATAAATATTGACAATACAGAAAACAGCAATGCTTTCATTGATGAACACAAACCTATTATCAAATATTTTGCTGAACAGATTGGGGTCGCTCTTAAAAATGCCCAATTATTAGAGAAAATACTCTATCTTTCGCACTATGACAGCATGACCAATATTTGTAACAGGTCTTATTGTGAGGAACAGATACGTGTGCTTCATAAAGAGTGCGAAAAGAACAATCAAGGTTATTCTCTAGTAGTGCTGGACATGAATGACCTAAAACAGATAAATGACAGCTACGGCCATGAAGCAGGCGATAAGCTTATCGTAACCTTTACCAATTATATCTCCAGTATGGAACAAAAACCAGATATTTTCGGAAGGATTGGCGGCGATGAATTCGCATTGGTATATTCAAATAGAACCAATGATCAAGTAATTGCCTTACTGAAAGACATTAAGTGTTATTTCTCCCATATACCTTTTCATTATAATAACAGAGACTTATTGAATATAACCTTTGGATTTGGCATATGCTCCTATCCAGATGAAGCTTCAGATATCCCCACATTATTCAGAATCGCAGATCAAAGAATGTATGATGACAAAAGAAAATCCAAAACATTTAAGATTAAATGATATGATATCATTGCCCATAAAGCTCGAGTGTATCGAGCTTTTTTTTATGAACAATATTTCACACCAATAAACTTTCATATTTATCGAATATTTCATACTAAGTAGTTGTATCAGCTACCAATTATTGATAAAATTAGATTAATATATAATATATTTCTTACAGGAGGGACTATTTTGAAGGTCAAGTTTTCAACATATCTTACAGATCAAAAAAGTATTCTAAAGAAAATCATTGAGCTGCTATCTGAAAAATATCAATATGTATCTATCCTTGCCTGTGATACAACAGGTAAAAACTATACAGTAAGCAAGAACACAATAAGTTCTAATGATTCCTTTTGGTCAGAGAGAGGCTTTGTTTTAAGAGCATATAACGGCATAGGCTACAGCGAATTCTCCTTCAATGAATTGCCTAAAGACCACATTAATGATTTTTCAGTATATCTATCCTCGAAGCTGGATGCTTATCTAAACAGTTTTTCTA
>Ga0154410_1005_pt1 | contig 23018 bp, 25 predicted proteins | sample RifGroB2_FD_115914 | JGI IMG/M metagenome (GOLD analysis project Ga0154410, IMG submission 115914) | Clostridiales bacterium GWB2_37_7
CGTTAAAGGAGGGTGCTCAGGATGCTTGCATCCGTCGAAGGGAACCATAGGGTTCCTTAGCGAAAAATAGTGCGGCGTGAGACGCATTTTTTATATTGTGTATAATTTATTGATGAAGTAAAATCTAATTATTATAATCTGGAGGTAAGGCAATGGCTGAAATAGTTTTAATAACAAAAGAGCAACAGCAAACCAGTACATGGACTGGTGGAACAACCACTCAAATTTCGATATATCCACCAAAATCTAATTTTTTGGATAGAGATTTTATGTGGAGACTTAGCACAGCTTACGTTGAGGTTGAAGAATCAAATTTTACGAAGCTAGCGGGCTTTGATAGACATTTGATGGTTTTGGAAGGAAGGCTGGAGCTAGTACATAAAGGGCAGCATTCAGTAGTATTGCAGCAGTATGAGCAGGATAGCTTCAAGGGTGGATGGGAGACAGTAAGCTTCGGGATGGCTAGAGACTTTAATCTGATGCTAAAAGAGGGCATAAAAGGCAAACTGGAGCATTATAAAGCCGCTTCAGGAGTGCAATTTAAAGTAGAGCTGCAAGCAGATGGACAAAGAGATAGCTTCTTTGCCTGTTATTGCCATAGGGGACAAATATGCTTATATGCTAATAATCAAAATGTAACAGTTGGAGAAGGTGATTTATTGTTGATAAATTACAATGATTACCTAACAATTACGCTAGAAAACAAATACATTGAGGAATGCAACCTTATTGCTGTTTTCATTGAGATATATTGAGTATAAGGTACTACAATTAGAAATTAAGACAGTTATTCAATCAACATATCTAATTCAATAAAATAAAGCTAGAAGCATATAATTAATTCCTTTGTAAATAATAAAGCTGTAAATTATACAAAAGGAGGTAATTAAATGATTAAGGTAGGCATGAAAGCTCCTGATTTTACCGTGGAAAGCACCTTGGGTAAGGTTTCAATGAGCGACTACAGAGATAAATGGATCGTATTGTTCTTTTATCCTTTGGATTTTACTCCCATATGAGAAACTGAGGTGCCAGAATTTAACCGGCGGTTAGATGATTTCGAAAAGTTTGGAGCAAAGGTTATTGGAGCCAATCCTGATAGCTTATATACCCATAAGGCTTGGCTAGAGAAGATTGGACAAATTGACTATCCCTTAATAGCAGATTATACAAAAGCTTTATCAAGAAGCTTTGGAATTCTAGATGAAGAATCAGGTGTAGCCTATAGAGGCACCTTCATTATAGATCCAAATCAGAGAATTAGATATGCAAGTGAAAATGACCTTTTGGTAGGTAGGAATATCAATGAAATACTAAGAGTATTGGCAGCATTGACTAAAGGGAAGCCATGCCCGGTGAACTGGGAAGCAGGCAAGTCAACTTTATAAGAAACAAATCCGGCTGTTGTAGCCGGATTTGTTTCTTATAAAAATATTTAGCCCAAGGCTACATCCAATATCATCATTACTGCAAAGCCCAGTATTGCGCCAATCGTTCCTGCATCTGTGTTTTTATTGATCTGACTTTCAGGAATAAGCTCTTCTACTACAACAAATATCATTGCACCTGCTGCAAAGGATAAAGCATAGGGAAGCAAGGACTTCATATATATTACAGCTGCAGCACCTATGACTCCGGCTATGGGCTCAACTACACCGGACATCTGCCCATACAAAAAGCTTTTCTTTCTTGAAAGACCTTCTCGTCTTAAGGGTATAGAAACTGAGGCTCCTTCGGGAAAATTCTGCAATCCAATACCGATTGCCAATGCAATGGCTCCTGCCAAAGAAGCAGTTGGAAGACCAGCACTGATCGCACCGAAAGCAACGCCAACAGCCAAACCTTCAGGGATGTTGTGCAGTGTTATTGCAAGCACCAGTAGTATGCTCCGCTGCCAATTAGTCTTGATACCAGACGCTTTGCCGCTGAGTGAGTCTACGTGGAGATGCGGCAAAATCTTATTGATCACTAAAAGAAAAGCGCCGCCTGCCAAGAAACCAATAGATGTAGAGATCCATGCCGGCTTATTTGCCTGCTCAGCCATTTCTATTGCCGGAGCCAGCAAACTCCAGAAGCTTGCTGCAATCATTACACCTGCCGCAAATCCCAGCATAATATCTAATACCTTTTTATTGATGCTTTTGAAAAAAAATACAATAGAGGCGCCTGCTGCTGTCACAAACCATGTAAAGCAGGTTGCTAAAAAAGCCTGCATAATAGGGTTAAGCTCAATAAACCAAGAAAAAAGCATTTTTATCCTCCTGAAATATTGTAAAGATAACTATTAATAATTAATATTATATCATAATAAGTTTAATGTTATATGATTTACAAAATGATTCTTTAGTATTTTACTCATATGCTTTAAGCGGAATAACGATTTCAATATTTAACCTAAAGCCACGTCTAAAAGCATCATCACTGAAAAACCTATCATTGCTCCTAGGGTGGCGACATCAGCATGTTTCTCCATTTGAGACTCTGGAATTAATTCTTCAATTACCACAAAAATCATAGCTCCGGCTGCAAAAGAAAGTGCATAGGGAAGTATAGGTTTTATATAAATTACAGCAATTGCACCCAGTACACCTGATATTGGTTCAACAATACCTGAAGCCTGACCATAAAAAAAGCTTTTAAGACGGGAAAAACCTTCCCTTCTCAAAGGGATGGATACAGATGCTCCCTCTGGGAAATTTTGCAAGCCTATACCAATAGCCAGTGCTATAGCGCCTGCTAAGGACGCAGATGGAAGATTAGCTTGGAGAGCACCGAAGGCTACTCCAACAGCTAATCCTTCAGGGATATTATGAAGAGTAATTGCAAGGACCAGAAGTATACTTCTTTGCCAGCTAGTTTTAATACCTTCACTATGGTCCTTAGATAAACAGATATGCAAGTGTGGGAGAAAATTATCAACTAATCTTAGAAAAAGTCCTCCTAGTAAAAAGCCGACTACAGCTGGTATCCAGGAAGGCGTATCAGATTGTTCTGCCATTTCAATTGCAGGTGCCAATAAGGACCAAAAACTTGCTGCTATCATTACTCCCGCGGCAAATCCAAGCATAATATTAAGAACTTTTTTGTTAACGGTTTTAAAGGGAAAAACTAAGGCTGCCCCTAGTGCAGTCACAAACCATGTAAAACATGTAGCGTAAAAGGCTTGCCATATAGGACTAAGTGCTTTAAACCATTCTAAAATCAAATGAATAGCCCCCTTTATAAATATCATTAACTTAGGCTAACAATTTTGTATATAATAGTACACTCACGAATAGAAATAATAATATATTTTGCATAATTAGAATACAATTTATTAGTCTAGGCTAAATAATTCTAATTTCATGATATGAAAAAAGAGCTATTATGTTACTAAATTTTAGAGGAGAGATTAATATGCTATCACCAAGTCTGGAGGACTATCTGGAGGAAATTTACAATTTATCCTTTTTGAAAATTAAAATCCGTGTTAGTGAGATTGCCAAGAGGTTAAATGTTTCATCTCCCTCTACTGTTAGAGCACTAAAAAAGCTTAATGATGAAGATTTCTTGACATATTCAAAGTACACAGAAATAAAACTAACTGAAAAAGGAATGAGGCTGGGAGAGTTGCTTGTTAGAAGAAATACAATTTTACAGGATTTTCTAAAAATAATTGGAAGTGACTGTGATACAGCAGAAGAAGCTGAGGCGATGGAGCATTATCTTTGTTCTTCAACAATATCTGCAATTGAAACGCTCATAGCTTTTCTTAAAGTCAAAGAAGTTAAGGATATGTATCAAAGATTTTCTGTCAATAGCTATGTATCAGATTGGGGTCAGGAAATTGGAAATATAGAAATAAAGTGAAATAAAAGTTTAATTCAATAGAAAATAAGAGCATCCACAGCTTTGGATGCTCTTTCAATGTTTACTCATTTCAAAAATTATATTATCAGTAAATTCATCAAGATATTTTTTATTGAATTCCTCTATTTTTCCTTGATCACAAAGTTGTGTAAACTCAGGGTCTATGGGCATTTTGGTATACTGATTGATTTTGAGTTCTTCTGCTGTCTTAACTATGCTGCTGCTGCCAAATAAATTGATGTGTTCACCACAGTGAGGGCAAGTGGTATAGCTCATGTTTTCCACAATACCTAATATAGGTATATTCATTGTTCTAGCCATGTTAAAGGACTTTTTAACGATCAAGGATACTAAATCCTGGGGCAGTGTAACGATTACTATTCCATCTAAGGGTATGGATTGAAATACTGTTAGGGGTACATCGCCTGTACCCGGGGGCATATCAATAAACAAATAGTCCAAATCACCCCAAATTACATCAGTCCAAAATTGTTTTACGATGCCACCGAGAATAGGACCACGCCATATTACAGGGTTTTCTTCATTTTCCATAAGTAGATTGAGTGAAATGATCTTAATACCTTTTTCGGTAACTGCAGGAAGCACGCCTAATTCATTACTGTAAACCTTATCCTTCACACCAAACACCTTCGGAATGGAAGGACCCGTAATGTCAGCATCCAATACTCCGACTTTGTACCCCTTGCGTTGCATGCTTACAGCCATTAGTGAGGTTATCAGGGATTTACCCACACCGCCTTTGCCGCTGACTACAGCAATAACTTTTTTTATATTGCTTTGTTTGTGAGGCCTCTCTATAGTTGGTGCGCTTTTTTTGTCGCAACCCTCGCAGCTGCTGGCAGAGCATGATGAACATTCAGACATAAATTCAACTCCTTTTAAAGCATTATATGTTTATTATACTTCATATTTAGTATTTTCAAAAACTACATAATTTATTATATAATGTAAATTCATATAAATTGAACATCATAGAATTAATCTAGAAATAAATATAAGTATGGATTTTCCTGATCCTGAAATATCACCTATAACTTATATAGAAGATGTTGATTTGGTTACGAGGAAGTGTTTACTCTTAGTAAAACCATTGAAAAAATAGAGTGTTTATTTTTAGTCAAAGCTTGTATACAGTATCCAATTTTGATAAGCTAGATAGAAAAGGAAGTTAAGCTAACGTATATATAGATTTGTGGGAGAAAATTATGAGAAAATTTGAGACAGATGTTCAGTTAGTTAGATACGAAGTATTAAAGGAAGTATCAAAATTTGCATTAGAAGGTACACTGGAGAAGAAATATAAAAGTATACCTAAAATCTTAAATCCAGGTCCAAAAGCAAGGTTTAGATGCTGTGTTTACAAGGAAAGAGAAATCACAAAAAAACGTGTTAAATTAGCCATGGGAGGAGATAAGAGCAATCCTAACGTGGTAGAGGTTATAGGTGCTGCCTGTGATGAATGCCCAATTAACAGATTCACCGTAACTGAGGCTTGTCGAGGCTGCATGGCACATAGGTGTTCGGAGGCATGTCCTGTAGGTGCTATTTACCATGTAGGGCAAAGAGCTTATATCAATCAGCAAAAGTGCATAGAATGCGGTAAATGCAAAGCAGCCTGCCAATATGATGCTATATCCGATGTGATGAGGCCTTGCAGGCGTTCTTGCCCTGTAGATGCCCTGTCCATTGATGAAGATAAAAAGGCTGTTATTGACAACGAGAAGTGTATTCAATGCGGAGCCTGTTTATATCAATGTCCTTTTGGTGCAATAATGGACAAGTCGCAGCTAGTAGATGTAATAAATGAACTAAAATCAGCGCAGCAGAATGAGGATAAACATGTTTATGCTGTAGTGGCACCGGCTATCTCCAGCCAATTTACAAAAGTAAAAATAGGTCAAGTTATTCAAGCTATAAGAGATATAGGTTTTTATGATGTAATAGAAGCTGCATTGGGTGCCGATTTGATAGCATATAAGGAGACCCTTGAGTTTGCAGAGGAAATTGAAGAAAAGGGTTGTATAACCAGTTCTTGCTGTCCTGCCTTTGTTTCTTTGATTCAAAAGAAATACCCAGAGCTTGTAGATAAGGTATCGACTTTAGTTTCACCTATGATTGCTGTTTCCAGGCTAATAAAAAGCACCGATGAAAAAGCTAAAATAGTGTTTATAGGACCTTGTGTTGCAAAAAAAATGGAGATAAAGCAGGCTGGCCTTGAAGGAAGTACAGATTATGCAATCAGCTTTGAAGAGTTATGTGCATTATTTGATGCCAAGGATATAGATGTAAGCAGCTGTAATGATTATGAGTTAAACAATGCCTCTTTGTTTGGAAGAATATTTGCTCGCACCGGCGGGTTGTCAGAAGCCATTAGGCATGTGAAGGAGCAGTATGACATAAAGGTTGATTTTAAGCCTGTATCCTGTGATGGCATTGTAGAATGTGAGAAAGCATTGAAGCTGGCAAAGGTAAAGAGGCTAGATGGAAATTTTATCGAAGGTATGGTATGTGTGGATGGCTGTATTGGTGGACCTCTATCTCTGCATCATGGACCTAAGGATAAAAAAGAAGTAGATAAGTATGGACAGCTTGCTATTGAAAAGTGTATAAAGGACTCGCTGAGAGCCTTAGATATTGATAAGCTTCATCTAAGTAGAAAATAAGTCATAAATAATAAAATGCCTATAGGTTATTGAACCTATAGGCATTTCTTGTTGTATAGAAAAGTATAACTTTACTATACAACAAAAAACCTTGATTTAAATGCCCGTGCCAGAATTTCTTCATTTCATTCAGAAAAGGCACATGGGCTTCAAATGCGACCGCAGCAACCTCTGTTCTTAAAGCTATCCTTATTTTTTATCTTTTGATTTTAAGGCTGCAGCTTGTTCTGAATACATCTTAGGTACTATTTTATCCCAGAGATCAGCACCCTTGATGCCTATCCTAGAAGGTATAAATACTGGGTCAATACCAAGCTTCTTTTGTTTTTCGTAATCTCTTAGTGTTGCAATACCTGGTTTAGTTAAAAGCAATATAACTACAATATTGAACCAAGCCATTGCACCAACACCTGCTGATCCAAAGTTCCAAACAACGTCAGCTGAAGATATGGCACCAATGAACACCATGGCACAAATTATAGCTCTAAATATATTACGCACTATTTCGTAAGTGCTTTTGTTTTTGCTATCTTTAAACAAGTATCCAATATTTGAATCTGCGTAAAAGGCATATGCCAAAACTGTAGTGAAGGTAAAGAAGAATAAAGCTACTGCCACAAAACCACCGCCAAAGCCAGGCAAAAATGTATTTACAGCGGTTTGCGTAAAGTTGCCTTTTTCAATACCGGGAATATATTCAGTTATAAAGCCTCCAGCTGGATTTGCAACATTGTATGCCCTTGTTACAAGTATCATTACTGCTGTTGCTGTAGCTACGAATAAGGTATCAACATATACTGAGAAAGCTTGAACAAGACCTTGCTTAGCTGGATGTGAAACCTCAGCAGAACCAGCTGCCATAGCTCCTGTACCTTGGCCGGCCTCGTTTGAGAATATGCCTCTCTTAACGCCCCATGATACTGCGCTGCCAAATATAGCACCATATACAGCATTTGCGTTGAATGCAGAGCTGAAGATTAAACCAAATACCTCAGGTATTCTAGCAAAGTTAACAGCGAGTATAATAAGAGATAATAGGATATAACCGATCGCCATAAAGGGTACGATCATTTCAGCTGTTTTAGCAATTCTCTTGCCTCCGCCGAAGATAACGAGTGCAGTTATAATCACGTAAATAACTGCGAATATGATTGGTCTTATGCCAAATGCTGCTGATCCGGCTACAGCAAAGGAGTTGGATTGTATACCAGGCAGCAATACACCGACAGATATTAATGCCAGTATTGCAAAGGCTACACCAAAAAATTTGCTATGTAGTCCTTTTTCTATATAGTAAGCAGGACCGCCACGGTATTCACCTTGAATGTCTTCCTTCCATACTTGAGCCAATGCGGATTCGATGTAAGCTGAGCCTGCGCCTAAGAATGCGATTGCCCACATCCAGAATACTGCACCAGGACCTCCAAAGAATATAGCACTTGCAACACCTGTAATATTACCAGTACCAATACGGCCGCCTAAAGCCATTGCAAAGCCTTGGAAGGATGATACACCGCTATCTGAGCTTTTACCACTAAATAGTTGATTGACCATGTCTTTGATTAGTCTTAATTGTGGGAACTTCATGATAATTGAAAAGAAGATGCCAGCACCTAAACAAAGATAAATAACGATGGGTCCCCAGAAAAAGTTGTCTAAGCTGGCTGAAAGTTTAAGTAAATCCAATATATAACCTCCTTAAATATTGTAAGTTTAACGAATGAGTCCAATAGCAGTTAAAACTTTGAGATTTTACACAGCTATTTATGAGAAATTTTATATATAGTATTAAAATGTATTAAACCAGCTAATTTTATTCATAAAAAAAACCACTCGCATTTGCGAATGGTTTTTTTTATGAATATTAGCCTACTAATTTGTCCTTACCCTTAGTAGCTGCTTTATAAGCTTCAAGTTCTTTTGAATAATTTCTTGCAACTATAGTATCCCAAATCTCTGCACCCTTGATGCCAAGTTTTGAAGGAATAAATACTGGGTCAATACCAAGCTTCTTTTGAGCTTCATAATCCTTAAGAGTAGCAACACCTGGTTTAGTTAAAAGCAATATTGCTACAATATTGAACCATGCCATAGCACCAACGCCTGCTGATCCAAAGTTCCAAACAACGTCAGCGGATGATATTGTTCCGATAAATACCATAGCGCAAAGTATAGCTTTGAATATTGTTTGAGTCATCTTATATGCACTTGTGTTTTTGCTATTTCTAAACAGATATGCAATGTTTGAATCTGTGTAGAATGCGTAAGCCAAAACTGTAGTGAAAGTGAAGAAGAATAAAGCTATTGCCACAAAACCACCGCCAAAGCCAGGAACAAATGTATTTACAGCGGTTTGAGTAAAGTTGCCTTTTTCTACGCCTGCAATTAACTCAGTAATAAAGCCACCTGATGGATTTGCAACGTTATATGAACCTGTTGCAAGTATCATTATTGCTGTTGCTGTAGCTACGAATAAGGTATCAACATATACTGAGAAAGCTTGAACAAGGCCTTGCTTTGCTGGGTGTGAAACCTCAGCAGAACCAGCTGCCATAGCACCTGTACCTTGACCAGCCTCGTTTGAGAATATGCCTCTCTTAACACCCCATGATACTGCGCTACCAAATATAGCACCATATACAGAATTCAATTTGAATGCGGAGCTGAAGATTAAGCCAAATATTTCAGGTATTCTAGCAAAGTTAACAGCTAGTATAATAAGAGCTAATAATATATAAGCGATCGCCATAAATGGTACGATCATTTCAGCTGTTTTAGCAATTCTCTTGCCACCGCCGAAGATAACAAATGCAGTTAAAATGGTATAAACAACTGCGAATATTATCGGCTTTATGCCAAATGCTGCTGATCCAGCTACAGCAAAGGAGTTGGATTGTATACCAGGCAGCAATACACCGACGGATAGTAATGCTAGTATTGCAAAGGCCATACCAAAAAATTTGCTATGTAGTCCTTTTTCTATGTAGTAAGCAGGACCGCCGCGATATTCGCCTTGAACCTCTTCCTTCCATACTTGAGCTAATGCGGATTCGATGTAAGCTGAGCCTGCGCCTAAGAATGCGATTGCCCACATCCAGAATACTGCACCAGGACCTCCAAAGAATATAGCACTTGCAACACCTGTAATGTTACCAGTACCAATACGGCCGCCTAAAGCCATTGCAAAGCCCTGGAAGGATGATACACCGCTTTCTGAGCTTTTGCCGCCCAATAATAGCTTAACCATGTCTTTAGTTAGTCTTAACTGAGGAAATTTCATGATAATTGAAAAGAAAATACCGGCACCTAAGCATAGTAAGATAATAATTTGTCCCCAGAAGAAATTGTCTAAGCTGGCTGAAAGTTTTAATAAATCCATGAGAGCCCTCCTTAAAATAAATATTATGAATTCAGAAAGAATGTACTATTCAAAATTCTGAATTCTTATACTATTTTATCATTCGGGCTATTTTGTGTCAATAATTGGTGGAGACCTTAAAAAAATCAAATAAACCTTTGGTATACCCTTGTAGACATTGCAATATCATCATTAATTGACTTGTAGGCATTAGGGATCGTCTAAAATTTATCAAAATTTCCTTAATTGGATTTGGTATAATGATGTATTTCTGTAATTATATAACTTAATGGTGATTAATGAAGTTCAAATAAATGAATAATGTATGCATACAGCATTCATTATGTGTAATATTTATGTAATATTTATAAAAAAATAAGTCTATATTTATGATTAGTATAACCATTAAATATAGACTTTACATTATAGTAAATTAGCTAAGGATGCTTGCCTTGAATGAGAGATTCAGAAGAATCAAGACATTATATGCTTTGTTTAATTCTTCTCCAATATTCTCTTCCCTCTTTTTTCATTTTTGCTAGCCTTGTATAATAGTCTGGAATTTCATTAAGATGCGCCAACGCAATCTTCCCTGTCATAATTGGATCGTTATTTGTTATATTTGTGCCTGGGCTTATGGTACCGTGTTCTAGTTCGACATTTAAGCCCATCCAGAATTGATTTAGATCAAAGCAGGGACTATTGATGTTAACACCTAGGAGCTTAGCGATTTTGCAAGCTTCATCCTTCGTAAAATGAGGCTCACATTTATTATCTTTTTCACATCGGTCGCAATGTTTCAAAAGCTTTTCATAGAGTTCCTCTTCCTCAGGGCAATAAAAATCATAGCATGATCTTGTGTTATTATTGTAGTTAGGTATAGAAGAAATTGGAAGTAGGCTTTCCGAATAAGGAAGCACATTTGCTGGACCTATGTCGTCGCCATAATAACAGCAATTTCTTGTCAGCCTATCTATAATGTTGTCTTCGTGTTTAGGACAGTTTTTATGATGGTGATGATGTTTGCTCATATTCAACCCTCCCATAAACTCAGTTTAGCGTAGTTTATGCCTCCAATTTCGGACACATAAAATGGCTTTGATGTGCTTTTTGATTTTTTGTGCTTGTTTCAGTATATAATATGCAGAGTTGTACAATTTGACAGTAAAATATTTAATATATATTTAGAAATAATAAATATATATGATTAGCATGTTTTAATCGATATACAGGAAATACCTTTTACAGATTGGAAAAGAATTGGTATGATATATGTAGTTAACATTACATAATTTAACCATATTTTTTAGGAGGAAACAGCTATGAATATTGCTATAGTCGGTGCCGGAACCGGTGGAACAAATATTATAGAATCATTTTCTAAAATTAACGAGATAAAAATTGTCCAAGTAGTAGATAATAGAAGCGATGCTCAGGGAGTAGTGCTGGCAAAAAAGTTAGGTATCAAATGCTCACAGTCACTAGGCGATATATCTACGATAAATCTTGACATAATAATAGAAGCCACAGGAAATGAAAAAGTAAAACAAGAATTAAGTGAAAGCTTTGGAAGTCTATGTACTATAATAGATTCACAAGGTGCTCTATTAATTATGACACTTGTTAAGAGAGATATTGAGGGGCTAGATAAGCTTAACAATCAGATTGCAGCGATCAAGGATACATCAACGCAGGTTCAGACTCATTTACAAGAAATATCAACTTCAATTGACAGCACCTATGAAATTAACAAAAAGCTGAATGAAATATCAAAGACATCCATAGAGTATATTGTAGAAACTGATAGAATTATTCAGTATGTAAATAATATATCAAAGCAAACCAAGATATTAGGCATTAATGCAACGATTGAAGCTGCTAGAGCAGGCGAGCAGGGTAAAGGTTTCTCTGTAGTAGCAAATGAAGTTCAAAAACTGGCAGACAGCAGTGAAAACTTTGCTAAAGAGATTACAAAGATTCTTACAAAGCTATCTGAAGAGATAAGGGAAGTGGAAGCTGTTGCTAATAATTTAAGTAATTTGTCGGAGCGTCAGGTTCAGGCATCATCTAATGTGAATACTGCAGTGCACAGTTTGGTTAGTCAGATATCATAATATGCACCTTTTACTGTTTGACTAAGTAAGACAAAAGGAGAATCATAATGGAAGATAAACAGATTGAAATGATGAAAAAATTGATTGAAGAAAAAAAGAAAAAAGGCTCAAATCAAAGCTATGAAGTTCAAGTAAATAATAAAATCACTGGAAGCAAAAAAGCAGTTAAAAGAAGCAAAAAAGGCGGACTATTCGATAAGTAAAAAACAAGCAGGAAGACTCAAGCTTCCTGCTTGTTTTTTATACTTAAATATGGGCTTTGATGAACAAAACTACTTGAGACTTATTTTATAGAAGAAGTGATCAATAATAGTCTTAATGGTAAGACTGCCAAAAGGAACCTTCTCTATCTATGATAGACATGATGTCAGGGTACGGTATACGGAAGGTGGGAAAGCCTGCAGCATAGGCTGCTATTTCATATGGCGCAAAGTAAATATACAATGCATCCTCTTTTACATAGAAGGGTTGGTCCTCAGTGATTCCCTTATATTCATTCGGAAAAATATAGGCATATTGTGGATCATCTTTTATCTGCTGAGAGATGATATCACTAATAACCGTTACATAATCACTACCAGGCTTAAATAAATCTTTAAGTGCATAAATGTGACCGCTGACAAGATCTATATTTGGATAAACCTGTGTAGGCATGCCGTGGGCGGCTCCGAAATAATATTGGTAGCCGTCCAATTTAAGTGCCAGCAAGGATTTTTTAAAGAACTCAACAGAAAAATCTCCGGTGTAGCTGTAATCAAGAGGAGCAGCTACGGATTTTACTTGAGATAGTGCTTTTAATTCTTCATTTACATTCTTCTGTGCATTTTCATTTTTCATGCCGAATATACGTGGATAATAAACAAGATAATTCTTATCAGGACTATATTTCTCCTCAACAACTTTATACTGCGGATTCAAAGGTATTATAGTGTTTTGTCGCCAAACCATCATTCCATCTCTATCCATATAGAATACCCTCTGATCAATATTTGCCTTAATCAAGTCACCAACAAAGGACAGTGAACCGACACCTTCAACGATAGGAAGGGATTTTGCAACCAACCCGTCTCTGTCTAGGAAGAAAGTATTGTGGTCATCTGAAACGGAGACATAACCTTTGTCATAGTCTAAGACATTGCTGTAAATAAAGGGTGTAAGAATACTGCCGCTGGATAAATCTGCAATTGCATATTTTGAGCCTATATATGGTTGTTCAGGGTTCAGGGCTTTGCCTACTGATACTCTATATTCCCCTATCGGATTAATGTCATTATATATAGGTTTAATTATATAATTGCCCTGCAAATCAATTAAGCCAAATTGATTTGTATAATCCTCTGCAATGTTTACTACAGCGCGCTTAGACTTAAAAGGCAGTGCCATGCTGTATAGCGGCTGCAAAACTACATTTCCATTAATGTCAATATAACCATACTTGCTGTTTACATCCGGTTGAAAGGGTAGCAATCCGTCTCCGATATCATTTACTGCTTCATATTGATAGGTATGAAGCTTTTTGCCATTAGGTCCTATTAAGGCAAAAAGGCTGTCTTTAATCTTTACTAAGGCTTGACCATCCTTAAAATCATTGGCATTCATGTATTGCGCTGGAATAATTTCTTGCCCTTGTCTGTCCAAATATCCATACAGAGAGGATTCATTGTCATCGATAAAGACTGCTCTGCTATTTTGGTACATACCTATAAAGCTGTAGGGTTTAGATGTAATTATTTTGCCGATTTCATCCATAACCTTGAAGCCGGCATCGTCCTTTACTGTTGATCTCCCCTCACTGAATAGACTTATAGAGCTATAATGAGGCGGTACAATATACCTTCCTGTGCGGTCGATTACACCTGATTGACCCTCTTTTTCAATAATAGCTAAACCATTATCTTGAAAGTCCATAGCATTATTATACTGTGGTTTTATTACAAAGACACCATAGCTGTTTATATAACCCCATTTTGCGCCTTCTACAGTATTTGTTGCAGCTGGATAAAGAAATAAGTCTTTTCTTAATTTCGCTAGGATAAGCTGTTTCAGCTCGAGCAAGACATGAATAGAGGGATAAAATGACTCGAGCTTTAGTGCTACTTCGATTGATTTTAATGCTTCGTTATACAGTTCTGCCTTAAACTGTGCATCGGCAAGATAATACCAATAAAAAGCTGCATCTGGAAGCTTAATGACTTGCTTTTTATAATGCTCTGCTACTTTTTTGAAATAGTTGGAGTAAGCTTGTGGAAAAGGCTGTAGGCATTTCCCATCCCATTGGTAGACTTCTACAACATAAGCATTTCCAGTATCGTGGCTCCACAAGGCTATTTCATATTTTTCATCAATTTTATCTTTTGTCGGCATATTTGCAACTTCTATTTCGCTGTAGTATACCTTATCTACTAACAAAGACTTAAAATCACCATCAGACCATTCTTGGATATCAAGCTGTGAATATATGGCACCCAGCTGCCACCCAATTACAAGATCGAGAACCATTTTTCCTGTGATTGGTGCAGCACTAAAATAATTAATACCGTAGCCGAAGCCTTTAATATATGAAATCGGGTACCAATACCCATCAAGCCACTTTAAAACAATAATGTTATTTGTATCGCTCAGACGATATGCTGCAGCTATTTCATGGATATTGTCACCATCAATATCTGCTGTTACGACGGCTGGATGCCTAATGTTGTCCTCTAACCATAGAAGTTTTGCACCGGGCGGTAAAAACTGATTGATAAAATGTAACATATTTTTCTCTTTCCACATAAAATACCTCCAAAAAAACGATGTGCTTATAATCATAATATGAGGTTTGAGAAAAAGTGTTCTAGCAAAGAAATAATAGGCTTCTGGTTCAGTAATCGCTTAAGTCATGATTGCATACTTATTCCCCACTTTCGGAACTATTTATGAGATTGCAAGAGTAAATTATGATAGTAAAGATATTTTATAAAGGTGAAGAATTGAATAGGGTACAGGAAAAAAACAAGAATACCCATTAGATAAAAAACAAGCTTCTTATCTAATGGGTATTCCTAATTTTGTAATTGTTTTGTTGAGATTTCTGCAAATAATAGATATTTAATCTATAAATCCACATCTGTCTATGATATCATGCCTTGCAGCAATAGGATATTTGATTAGGAACCATTATCGTTAATTATTGATTTCTATATTGTGGTTCTTGTTGTTGCACATAATTCCGTCTGTTTTTAAGTGTTTGAGCTGCATTTTCAAAAGTTTGTGCCAATTGTTGAAACTCTTTCTTAGCTTGTTGATCTTGTGTTTCAAGAGAAAAGGTCTTCATACTAGCAGCTGCACTTTCAACGCTAGCAATAGCTTGTTGTATTTGAGTTATAACAGTCATGGATCTTCACCTCCTTTCAAATAGGAATGGGTTTAACCTTTGGGTTTAAAGATTAAGGATGCAAAAAAGCCAAAAATAATTGCAGAAGATACACCCGCACTGGTTATTTCGAAAATTCCTGTCAGAACTCCCACAATACCATTTCTCTCAGCTTCTGCTAATGCACCCTTTACCAATGCGTTTCCAAAGCTGCTGATAGGCACTGTAGCTCCTGCACCGGCAAACTCTGCTAAGGGTTCATAAAGACCTAGTCCACCTAGAATTGCGCCTGTTACCACTAAAGCACTCATTGTATGTGCAGGCGTAAGCCTGAAAACATCCATTAGGATTTGACCTATAACACATATGGTTCCACCTACTAAAAATGCCCATATAAACTTATCCATTATAATTTCTCCTTACAGCATCTCTATTGCCACAGCATGCGCAATACAAGGGATACTTTCTTTTTGTTGATATGAAATTGGTGACAGTAAAGCACCGGTAGCGATGATAAGCATTTTATTTATTTCACCTTTTTTCATCCGATGAAGCAAATGTCCATAAGTAACAGTTGCAGAACAGCCACAGCCGCTTCCACCAGCCATAACAGGCTGCTCGGAGCTGTATATTAGTAGCCCACAATCAGTAAATATTTCACGAGGAATCTTCATTCCATGCTCTAAGAGCAGATCACCTGCTATCCTATGACCAACTCGACCTAAATCGCCTGTTGCGATAACATCATAGTGATTCGGGTCAAGCTGCATATCTCTGAAATGTGCTTCAGTTGTATCTACAGCAGCAGGGGCCATAGCTGCACCCATATTAAAAGGATCAGACAATCCCATATCAATTATTCTTCCAATCGTTGCAGCCATTACACTAGGACCTTTGCCTTGGTTAGCGACTACTGCCGCACCAGCACCTGTTACCGTCCATTGAGCTGTAGGAGGTTTCTGCGAGCCATATTCTGTAGGATATCTGAATTGTTTTTCAGCTGCGGCATTATGGCTGGACGCAGCCGCTAAAACATAATCTGCGAACTTATTGTCTACAATCAACGATGCCAATGCTAGGCTCTCCATTGCACTTGAGCATGCACCGAATAGACCTAAATATGGCATACCAAGTGTTCTGGCTGCAAAGCTGCTGGAAATTACTTGGTTCATAAGGTCTCCGCTTAAAAAGAATTGAATATCTTCCTTCTTCATGCTAGCTTTTGCGATTGCTTTTTCACAGGCTTGTTCCAAAAACATTTTCTCTGCTTTTTCATAGCTGTTCTGACCTAACCATATATCCTTATGAAGAATATCAAAGTCATTGCTCAAAGGACCGGCAGCCTCAAAGGGTCCACCAGCAGCAGCGGAGGCTATTATGACAGGTTTGTTGTCAAAAACCCAAGTTTGATGGCCTTTCAGCATTTAAACCCCTCCTAACGACTTGATTGTTATTTTTATCAGAGCTACAACAAAGGCCGAGAAGACTCCAAATGCAATAACTGAACCAGCTAGTTTGAACATGTTTCCACCAACTCCTAATACATAGCCTTCACTTCTATGCTCAATAGAAGCTGATGCAATGGTGTTGGCAAAACCGGTTACAGGAACTGCTGTTCCAGCACCTGCCCATTGTGCGATATGGTCATATACCCCCAGACCTGTGAGAAGCACTGATATGATAATAAGAGTCGCCACGGTAGGATCCCCAGCTGTTTTTTCAGTAAAATTGAAATATCTTATATACATCCACTGTAAGCCTTGACCAAAAGTGCAAATCAAGCCACCTGCAATAAATGCTCGTATCGAATTCTTCACAACCGGACGCTTAGGCTCTCTTTCCTTCGCGAAGACTTGGTATTTCTGCTGTGTAGGGGTAAGCTTCTTTTTCTTTTTACTTGACATTTAAGCTCCTCCTAATGTAATAAATAAGGTTTTAGCTTCTGAACTACTTCATCAAGCTTTGTTGCATTTTTTGAGTACATATTTTTCGCTTCATTACTATCTGTTTCTAATGCAAAAGAAAGTAAATCAGCATGTGTTTTTTCTAGATTTGCAAACAACATTTCTTTTACTCGGGGCATTGGTACTTGCAATGAATCATCAAATAAATCTACGAACAAATCTCCTGAGGAATCTGCCTGCCCAATAAAGTTATTCTCTAAAGATACGCCAATATTCTCTAACTGCATATAAAGCCAATCTCTATTAAGTCCCATATTTGAAAGCGGCTCATCTAAGACATTTCCGTCTAAAATTACAGTTTGTGGCTGGGACTGCGGTGCAACTTGATTGCCTAAGTCATGAGCAGTTACCGGCTTTTTATCGGCTTTCAGCAAAACATTGATATCACCTGTAGATTCCATAACTGCAAATTCCACGTCTCCGAAGCTAAAAGCATTTTTTGAACGTAAAGCGCTCAATAGCTCTTCGCCAGTCATCCGCGACTGCTGCATATTCTCCTCCATGATTTTTCCTTTATCAATAAGTATTGTGCTTTTGCCATTTACAATGTCATGTATTTGCTTGCTCTTTATTGAGAGATAGTCCAATGCTATAGTAAATGCGACCCAAACACCAAGTGCAAGCATGCCGAAGGCCCAGTTTTCAATTATATTTAATGTTATTAAAACCACAAACATCGCGATGATTATGTAGTTAATGAATTTAAAAGGCGTCATTTTTAATGGGTTTGACTTGCCCATTAATCGAATAATAATAAAAGTTAAAAAATATAATCCAATGGTCTTTAACAATAGGATCAACCAATCTTGCATCATCGGACTCCTTTCCTATAACCCTTTATATTGAGGTTCTTCATACTCAAGGGCTTTTATTCGGTTCTCAAGATCCTTTACAATCCCATCTGTTGTATCCAGCATCTCTTGATAGACCCTTATTGTTTCTTCATTCTGACTTTGAGCCTCATAAAGCTTTAAAGTAGCTTGTGCACTTTGAAGTCCTGCTAAGGTTTGCTTTACCTTAGAAATAACAGTCATATGAATATCCTCCTTTAAGACAACTATATTTATAATGTACTTATTACTACTAACTATGCGGTTTTATTGTACGAAATGAAAAGTTCATGATATTTATAGTTAATTTAGCTTCAAAAAGATTACATTCGTTTAAAAAATATTTTATAAGTGGACTTATTTATATTTTTTCTTTTTTGTGAAGAAAGTATATTGCAGCAAATCCAACAACAATAAATAATAATGTAAGAATTCCTTGTAACAATAAGCTCATTATAATTCCTCCAGAATATTTTTAAATGAATGGCTAATGATATTAAATATAGTAAGAATAGTTGATGTTATATAGGGTTCATATAAATTACGAACTATATTCGAAAGTGAGTCATCATGAAAACATTTATAGAAGTTACGATTCAAACCATCTTGGCTTTTTTTTCAATACTGTTTATAGCACGATTATTAGGGAGGCAGCAGGTAGCACAATTAACTCTGCATGAATATATTAATGGTATTACTTTTGGTTCAATAGCAGCTACTTTAGCAACAGATACAAATCAAAGAACCTGGTCCCACTTATTAGGATTGGTTCTTTTTGGTGTTTTAACTTATATTATTTCGATTATATCTATAAAAAGTAGAAAAGCATCAAAGATTATACAGGGTGAGCCTGTAATAGTTATTCAGGATGGCCGCATCTTAGAAAAGAACTTGGAAAGATTTCATTATACCATTGATGATTTGAATCACTTGCTTAGGAAGAAGGATGTGTTTGATATAACTGATGTTAGATATGGAGTCTTAGAAACAACGGGAGAAATCAGTATTGTTAAGATAGCGCAGAAAGAGAATATAAAAGCTGAGGATTTCGCAATACAACCTAAACAAACAGAGCTATTAACAGATATAATTGTAACAGGGAATATCATATACGAAAATTTAAGAAAAAGAAGTCTATCAGTAAAATGGCTGGTTAGTCAGATGAGTATCATGGGCGTTAAGGATATTAGAGAGGGTTTTTTTGCATCGGTTGATTCAAATAATCAGCTTTATATAGATCGCATGGAAGACATGCTGCCAAAGCAAACAGATATTACTGAACATGAGGACATCTAATTCTACCCTATTTAGCATTTTTAACCCATACCTGATTTGCCGTAAACAGGAGGGTGGTGTAAAATAAGCCTATGTATGTCTTGTTGAAATAGGGTACATGAAAGAAGAGGGTGATTTTATGGGACTCTTTAGATATATTGGACTAAAAGAGAAAGATATCGTATCTATAATAGGTGCAGGGGGCAAAACATCTCTTATGTTTCAATTGGCTCATGAGCTCAGGAAGAATAATGTTAGAGTCTTATTGACAACCACAACGAAGATTTATGTACCGCAAAAGGAAATGGTTGATTTTATTTGTATAGATGAAAACAAGTTTGCTGAGAATGCAAAGATCAATAAAAAAGGGATACATATTTACGGGACTGAAGTAAATACAGAAAATAAAATGATTGGATTAAATGAAAATCATTTAAACGATCTGGCTTCATATTTTGATTATGTGCTCATAGAAGCGGATGGAGCTAAGAAGAAGAAGATTAAGGGATGGGATGACGATGAACCTGTTGTATATGGGGCAACTACAAAAACTATAGGAATTTTAGATATTCAAGCATTTGGAATGAGAATATGCGAAAGCAACGTTCATAGAAGTGAGAGGTTTTGTAAAATGACTCATTCAAAGGAAGGGGAAAACATAACCCTCGATCACTTATTAAGTGTTGTTGTTCATCCGCAGGGACTATTTAAAAATGCTAAAGGTGAAAAGATATTATTTGTTAATAAAGCGGATGATATAAATTATTTAAATAAGGCAGAGCAATTAAAAGTAAAAATGAATATGCACAGTTCGATGGGATTAAATAAGATTATTATTGGAAGTATTAAAAATAACCGATACTATGTATAAATATATCCATACAAAGGGGTAGAGGGTATTATGATTAGTGCTATTATAATGGCATCAGGTTACTCGAAGCGAATGAAGAAAGATAAACTTTTTTTAGAATATAGAGGCAAAACACTGATTCAGAATACAATTGACAACGTTTTGAAATGCGGTTTTAAACAGATCATTCTAGTTGCCAGAGAAAGAGAAATCTTACAATTGGGAAAAGAAAATGCAATATGTGTAATTGAAAACAAAAATGCAGATAAAGGTATGAGTGAATCTATTAAGTTGGGACTAGCATATACAGATGATTGTGATGGATACATGTTTTTTACTATAGATCAGCCCTTATTAAATACAAGCATCATTAATAAACTTATTGAATTCTTTGAGCAAGACAAAAAATATATTATTGTCCCCCATTATAGAGGAAGAAGAGGCAGCCCCGTCATATTTTCTAAAAAGTTCAAACAAGACCTTATGAATTTAGAAGGAGATATTGGGGGAAGAAAGATAATAGATGGATGTTTGGAAGAAGTTCGGTTTGTAGATATTGATGATGAAAAAGTTTTATTTGATGTAGATACACAGAAGGATTATGAAACTCTATTACATTGGGATGGTGCAGAATATGATTTTTGATGACATTGTTGTTGTACGGGGTGGTGGAGATTTAGCTACGGGTACAATTCAGAAGCTGCACAGGTGTGGATTTAAAGTATTGGTCTTAGAAGTAGCAAACCCTACATCTGTCAGAAGAAAAGTATCATTTAGTGAAGCTGTTTATGATGGCAAAGCACAAGTTGAGGAGCTTACAGCAGTTCGTGTTAACAGTTTAGACGAAATTAATAAGGCGTGGAATCACAAAAATATACCCGTTATAATAGATCCGAAGGGTGAGTATATAAAACGACTACAAGCAAATATCGTAGTTGATGCCATTATGGCTAAAAAGAATTTAGGAACAACAAAGGCTATGGCCGATATGACGATAGCCCTTGGACCAGGGTTTGTGGCAGGAACGGATGTGGATGTGGTAATAGAAACATCCAGAGGGCATGACTTGGGTAAATTGATTTTTAAGGGGATGGCAAAGAGAAACACAGGCACTCCTGGAATGATTGAGGGGTATTCAATCGAGCGGGTTATTTATGCACCAAGGGATGGAAGGATAATGAATAAGACGGATATAGGAGCAATCGTTGAAAAAGATGAAGTTATTGCATGTATAGGGGATGTACCTATAAAAGCTGCTTTTTATGGACTGTTAAGAGGCATTATTAAGAATAGAAGTGAGGTAAAGGCAGGATTTAAAATAGCGGATATAGATCCTAGAATTTCTGAGAAGGCAAATTGTTATACAATTTCTGATAAATCCAGAAATATCGCAGGGGGAGTTTTAGAAGCAATACTATACATGAAGAACATAAGATGTAGGCAGCTCTCATATGAGTAAGAAAATATTAAAGCGAGTTTATTAATTATATATAAGGATCGTTTAAAAGTAGTGAGGTGAGCAATATGAAAAAAATCCCGGTTCAAGATGCAGTCGGTGCAGTTTTGTGTCATGATATTACGCAAATTATTCCAAACGTTATAAAAGATAGAGCATTTAAAAAAGGACATATCATTTCTGAAGAGGATATACCTGTGCTGCTTTCTTTAGGTAAAGATCATATTTATGTCTGGGAGACAGAAAAAGGAGTCTTACATGAGGATCAAGCGGCGGAACGATTAGGAACACTAGCTGCAGGACAAGGACTTGCATTTAGTGAAGTAAAGGAAGGTAAAATAAATTTCATTGCAGAAAGTGATGGACTATTAAAAATTAAAAAGGAGCTATTGTATCAGCTAAATCTATTGGAAGATATTATTTTGGTCACGCTTCACAATAATTATCCTGTAAAAAAGGGTAAAAAAGTAGGTGGCGTAAGAATCATTCCATTAATGATTGATGAAGAAAAAATTAAAAAAGCCGAAGACTTGGTTGGAAAAGAAAAGATTATAGATGTGATCCCTTTTAGGACATTAAAAGTAGGGATTGTTACTACAGGAAATGAAGTTTATCATGGAAGAATCAAAGATGCATTTGGACCCGTAATTAGAGCAAAGATGGAAGAGTTTGATTGTGAAGTGCTTGGACAAACTATATTGCCCGATGATTCGAATGAGATAAGAAAAGGTATTGAAAGCTGGATAGAAAAAGGAGCTGAAATGGTAATTTGTACTGGAGGAATGTCAGTAGATCCTGACGATGTAACACCGACAGCTATTAAAGAAACGGGAGCAGAAATTATAACATATGGAGCACCAGTACTTCCGGGAGCGATGTTTTTATTAGCTTATAAAGGGGCTGTACCGATTTTAGGATTGCCGGCATGTGCGATGTACTCAAAAAGAACAGTATTTGATTTGATTTTTCCTAGATTATTAATAAGGGACAAAATTGAATATAAAGATATTTCTGCATATGGTCATGGAGGATTTTGTATGGAATGTGATGAATGTAGATTTCCAGATTGTACCTTTGGCAAAGGGGTGTAGTTAAATATCGATTAACAAAAATGAAAGCAATTTTAGGAGAATTAAGTAAAAAGCTTCCTTTCAAGAAAATGGAAAAAATACGAATATTGAATGGAGTTCTACGAAGTCCAAATTTTTGCAATAGCAATCGATACAAGGGTTATATGCTAGTACTATAAGCTATTTTTACGAACGATAAATATACATTTGTGC
>Ga0154410_1043_pt1 | contig 22836 bp, 19 predicted proteins | sample RifGroB2_FD_115914 | JGI IMG/M metagenome (GOLD analysis project Ga0154410, IMG submission 115914) | Clostridiales bacterium GWB2_37_7
AACGGCATCCCGAATGTTGGAGATTATACTTTACCATGTTGGATTAGAAATGCAAGAATTCTAGATGATAACAACATGCTTCCAGACTACCTACAACCGCCTAAATTACTGCAGAAGATAGTGGATGTATACCATAATAATCAAGAAGAACCTACTAAGATTTTTAATCATTCAATTGGTAGTATGGTACCTTGCAGGCTTAAGCACATGTCTTCATGGGCAGCAGCAATTGATAACCTCAGTTATAGTAATGACATTATTGTTATACAGGCAGCCGGGAATATAAGTCGTAGTAATAATAATGTGCATAATCCTGGCATTATTCAAATGTTAGGTTCGGGTAAACAATATCCTAGTTATTTGCTTGAAGATTGCTGTAGAATTTCCAATCCTGCACAAAGTTTGCAAGCACTTACTGTAGGTTCTATTTGTGCAGACTCATATGAGCATTACGATACTAAGTCTCTAGGCGATAAGGACAAGCCTTCAGGATTTTCGCGTACAGGTCCGGGGATTTGGGATGCAATTAAGCCTGAAGTTGTAGAATATGGAGGGGACTGTGCAATTATAAATTCAACACCTATCCGTATTTCTGCTCCTGAAAATGTATGCCCTGACCTTATAAGAACATCTCCACCAGGACCAGCTTATGCAAAAGATGCTGTTGGAACATCTTTCGCGGCACCTAAGGTCGCTTATATTGCAGCTGAGCTACAAAAGATATTACCAGATGAACCAGCACTATTATATAGAGCATTAATAGTGCAATCTGCAAGATGGCCACAATGGGCATGGAATGCACCTGCAGGTGAATACAGCAATATTTTAAGGCATATGGGATATGGGTTACCTAGCTTATCTAGAGCCACAACAAATAACGAGTATAGGGTAACATTAATAACAAATGGGCTAATAGAAATTGCTACACGAGAAGCTCATATTTATCAAGTGCCTATTCCGCAGGAAATGAGAGAAATTGGAGAGGACTTTGATATACTTGTTGAAATTACTTTATCGTATACTGCTAAGCCGCGAAGGACTAGAAGGAGCATAAGGAGATATCTTTCTACATGGCTAGACTGGGATAGTAGCAAGTTAGGTGAAGAACCTGAGGTCTTTAGAAGACGCATATTAGAAGAGGGTAGAGCGATAAATGATGAGGGTAGCATATCTTGGGTAATAGGTACTAAAGCTAATAATGGACAAGCAGAAGAATTTAGAAGAGGTACAGGGACAGTTCAAAAAGACTGGGCAGTACTTAAGTCACACCAATTAAGAGATGCATTCTGTATAGCTGTTCGTGGGCATGAAGGTTGGGACCCAGCTTTTAAATCAAAGTATTCGCTTGCTGTAAGCTTTGAAGCCATAGACCAAGATATTGAGATTTATGAGTCGATTAGAACTCAAATTGAGGTTGAGGTGAATAATCAGGAAGTAGAGATAGAGCTAGGGGTTGAATAAATATCTGTGATAACATTTTGATAACAAACTGATAACAACGGAAGAATATTTAGGAATACACAATAGAAACTAGGATGGCCAGAAATGCTGAAATCACTTAACTAGTAGATACTCAGCATAACTGGCCATAACTATCTAAAATGCTCATTTTGGAACTGGAAATCGTGTGACTGTTAATAGCGGTCCGAGGGTTCGAATCCCTCTCTCTCCGCCATAATTTGTCTGAAAACCCTTGAAATCAAGGGTTTTATTTAGTTTTTGAAGAGAAAAGCTTCATTAAATATAAGAAAAAACAGAGAAATCCATTACATAACTTTAATCAATTTCTCAATTCCTACCATATTTATTGCTCTTTTAAGATTATAGGCAAGAAAACTTAGCCCCAGTTCTGCTGTGGCTTTTTCTTTACCTTTGCATAATAGATAATGGGCCCCATGATGCCATTTCACTGTACCAAAGGGATGCTCCGATAGGCACATTCTCTCTTTAATCTTTCCAATTTACAGGAACTAGTTTAGTATCAGGGCTAAAGCATACTGTTTTTGGGTTCTTTCCAGCTGTACACCTGTTTGGGCACTGTCCGTATGCATCTTTATTACCATAAATTGTGTTCTTTCCACGCATTTTTGTCTTTGAGAGTATTTGTCCCATAGGCAGGTTACTGTTCCATTAGCATTTAATGTAAAGCAGCTTATTACCGATTGCTCCTGCAACTCCACTTCTATAGTGGTATTCTCATAGCATCTTGGGAGAACTCCTGCCTTTATACAGTCATGTTTTACCGACTTTACGGACAGTCTGGCCATTTTTAGGTGATTATAGATGCCATGTGCTTAAACTTGCATGGCATCAGACTTTTTACGTTTTTGTACTCTATTTTTCAGATAAATTTTCTTTGGATTCGCCCAATTTGTATAGAGTCTCTTCCTTGAGCTGCTGCAGCAAGATGGCCATACAAAAAGCAAGCGCAGTGTAGCCGCAGAGCACAGCGAAGCCAACCAATGGCGCCAGCGGATAATAGCCGAACTGCGGTACATAGGGACCGATCAACTGTTGGTACTGCGGAATGCTCTGCTGGATCGCAAACCCAGCGGCAGGAGTGAGTCGCAGTAGCTACTTCGACGCGTCCACCAGTCCCATTGGCAAGATGTTGGCAAGAATGTATGGAAAGACGACTACCGCGATAGTGATAGTCACCGCCAATACACTGCGCCGGAGTAAGGTGGCAATGGCGAGGGCAAGAACAGCGGAAACAGCGAAGAGTGCCGCTGTTCCGAATATAATGCGCAAATCAGTGAGCGTGAGTACAGGTAGGACGGGGTTGCCGTTTGAGAGCAGAACTTGATGATTTCCACCTCCTAAACAAATTTTATCTTATTATACACTTGATTAGTAAAATGATGGTTAAATGAAGCGCTCTGTTGTAATATGGCCGTTAAGAAGGCATCAGGCAATTAGATTTGTCTTGTGAATACAGTTTTATACACAGAGGGATTTGCCTGCCGTAAGCAATTTAAAATCGACCATTCTCAAAATTTTTTCCACGGGGCTTTTCTTAAAAATTTTTCTTCTTGAACAATCGTTCAAAATCTGTCATAATGTATTTGAGCACTTGTTCAAATATTATACAGGAGTTGATATTTATGAATTTCGCTCAGAATAAGCAATTTTGGGAAAACGCTGTGAACACTCGTCATTCATGCCGTAGCTACCAGAACCGTCCGGTTGAACCTGAGGCTATGGAAAAGCTCAAAACATTTGTAAATTCGATAGATCTGCCCTTTGAGCATGACTTTGAGCTACGCTTCTTCAAGTCTATTGGACGTCCGCTGGCTAATAACTTGAAAAATCCGCCGCCCGACTGTTTGGCGTTTATGTCCAGGACCGACCTCGTGTCAATCGGTAAGACTGGCTTTGCCGGAGAGCTCTTTATTTTGTATGCTACAGGCTTGGAACTTAGCACCTGTTGGTTCGGTCACTATATTTTGCCGGAGGTCGAGCGCGCAATGCCGCATCTGGGTAAACACGCAAACGACCCTGCGCCATCATTTGGCTACAGCAAAGTCGAAGTGGAGGGAATACGCGCTATTTGCATAACTCCACTCGGTTATTGGGAGCAAAAAGGGCTGCGCCTTACCGACCGCATAGCGAGCAGTATGATGAGCTTTAAGCGCAAGTCTCTCGTCGAGCTTATGGAGAATGGCGCGGATCCCGGGAAGCTGCCATCGGAAATCCAATACGCGCTGGACTTCGCGCGCAAGGCGCCCTCAGGCGGAAACAGCCAACACTGGCGTTTTGCAGTTTCAGGCGACGGCAAAACGGTGACGATCGCAAAACCAAAGGGCTATAAACATTTTAAGTGGGAGCATTGCGATATGGACGTGGGCATCTGTGCCTGCCATTTCTGGTTGGGGCTGCAAGTGCAAGGCATCTCCTGTGCAGTCGAGCCGGTGCTTGACGGGGACAGGATTATGTGGAGGTTTTCACTTTGATAAATAAGCGGCCGGGTTGTCCCGTATTCAGTGACGACCCCAAAAAGCAGGTTATTTTAGAGGCGGCTCTGCATGAATTTTCCGAAAAAGGTTTCAACGGCGCGTCAACCCGCTCGATAGCTAATTGCGCGGGCGTCGCACACGGTTTGATGTACTACTACTTCAAGGACAAGAAAACGCTCTTTTTGCAGCTTTGCCGCCTGCTGCGTGAATGGGTCGTGACGTTTGTATATGATGGCGTAGAGACAAACGATACGTTTGCGGCCATGCTCAACATATGTAAGAAAAAACTGGAGCTTTTTTCGACATATCCGTCGGCATATCGTGTGGTTATGGAGGAAATACGCTATTTTCCAAGAGAATTTCAAGCTGATGGTAAGGAAATAAAGCGAGACATATCTTTCTGGCCAAAGCTCGCACAATACGAATTTACGCCGCATCAGACGCAAACACTTGAAATTATGGAGCTTGCGCTCGAAGCAATGGGTGACAGGTTTTTGACAAAATATATCAGCGGTGAACTGACGGCTCAGGAAATGTTCAGACTTGGGATACAAAAGGCCGTGGAACTTATCGAATACTTTAAAAAAGTATGGAATCTACCGCTTGGTGATTGATTCCTATGTTTTGCATTTACAAGCTAGCAGCGAACTTAATAAGCTAAGTTCGATAATTAAAGGTGGCATCTATATTCACCTAACTTTTCATATATGAAAATTTAGACGTTTCAATAGCTTGAAGCATTTTTTTTATTTTTTTTGGCTTAAATGGACACGATTGATTTAGGGATTTTTTATAAAATTGTGTGACTGTTAAAAGCGGTCCGAGGGTTCGAATCTCTTTCCGCCACAATTAAATATTTTTAAGGACTAACCGAGATATCGGCTAGTCCTTTTTTAATGTTTTTGTAAAATTAAGATTTGAAGGTATGTATATAATAGGGTTCTAATTATATAATAGAGCGCACAAGACAACTGCATCTTCCGCGCGTGTCATGAGTAGATACTATTATTACGATATGCATAAAATATTGCCAATTTTGCGATAATTTCACCAAACCCATACAAGTTTACAGAATATTTTATATAGAAATGTATTTCTGAATAAATACAATATTTAGAAGATAATTTTAATTTACATAAATCGAAATTTTACTTCTCATGAGTCTGGATTTGTGATAAACTTATCATTGTCGTGCGGTTTTAGGAGAAATTTGTCGAATACAAATGTATCTATCGTGACTGTACGTGGAATTATTTATAACATATTATTAGGAGGAAAAAAGTCTATGAAAAATCTATTCAACATGTGGAAACGCATAAGCTTGGTAAAACAAATAATCATAGGTTTGATTATTGGTATTATCTTAGCTGTAACGATTCCTGAACAAGCAAAATCAATTGTTATTTTAGGTTCTTTATTCGTAGGTGCTTTAAAAGCAATCGCACCTGTATTAGTTTTCTTCTTAGTTTCATCAGCTCTTGCTCAACATAAAAGTGGACATCAAACTAATATGAAATCTATCGTTGTTCTTTATGCTCTTGGAACACTCTTAGCCGGAGCAGCAGCTGTTGTTGTAAGCTTTGTGTTCCCTATAAACTTGACGCTTGCTCAAGGTGTAGAAAGTATAGCGGCTCCAGGTGGAATCGTAGAAGTGCTTAAATCATTATTATTGAATCTAGTTGATAATCCAGTAAAAGCAATTTTTAATGCAAACTATATTGGTATATTATCATTTGCAATACTTCTTGGAATAACCCTAAGAAATGCTGCAGATACAACGAAGACATTTATTTCTAATGTTGCAGATGCATTGTCACAAATGGTTAGAATTGTTATAAGCTTTGCACCACTAGGAATCATGGGTCTAGTATTTGACTCTATAGCAACAAGCGGTATCGAATCCTTACTTAGCTATGGACAATTACTTCTAGTTCTGGTTGGTTGCATGCTGTTCATAGCACTTGTAGTTAACCCAATCATTGTATTCGTAAAAATTCGTCAAAATCCATACCCACTTGTATTCAAGTGCTTAAGAGAAAGTGGTATTACAGCGTTCTTTACACGTAGCTCAGCTGCAAACATACCTGTAAACATGAGCTTGTGTGAAAGACTAGGCTTAGATAAAGATACGTATTCAGTATCTATTCCACTTGGGGCTACAGTAAACATGGCTGGCGCAGCTGTTACTATATCTGTATTAACACTTGCAGCAGTTAACACACTTGGTATTCAAGTAGATATACCTACTGCAATAATACTTAGCGTATTGTCAGCTGTAAGTGCTGCCGGCGCTTCAGGTGTAGCAGGTGGTTCATTGCTACTTATTCCTCTGGCAGCAAGCTTGTTTGGGATCCCAAATGACATTGCAATGCAAGTAGTTGGTGTAGGTTTTATCGTAGGGGTTATCCAAGACTCCTGTGAAACTGCTCTTAATTCATCAACAGACGTACTCTTCACAGCAACAGCTGAATTTAGTGAGTGGAAGAAACAAGGAAAGAAAATCGTTATCGGTAAATAAATTTTAATTATAGTATGATTTTAAGCTGCATTGTTTAGCGAAAGCTAGATGATGCAGCTTTTTTAAATGTGTGTATCCAGCGAAGCTGGACTACACTAGCAGGTGCAAGTCTCGTCCCAGTAATTTTCAGTGAGCTGGGTAGCCAATCTCGGTGCGTTGCAGTAATGAAAGGCTACGGCAAAGCTCTAAAAAAATCTATGGAGCAGCAAATTATCTAAGTAATAATGGTAAGGAAAAATAGACTATGGCAATATATTTGTTAAAAACCAGTGAGGATGATCTCGCTGGTTTTAATTATTCTTCGCTATTCCTTTTATATTTGTGTCTAAGTAGATCGATATACTCCTTAACCTTCTCAACATCCTCCTCAGGAAGATTAGAGGTATCAAGATTATAATATGTTTTACTATCCTCTATTGTTTCTATCTTATATGGATTACGGATCACGCTGTTACCTAGCAAGTAGTCAATACTAACGTCAAAAATACCAGCTAGCGCAATCAGTGTTTCTGTATCGGGCATTCTTTTGCCCTGCTCATAAAATCCGTATGCACTAGTGGTAATGTTTATTTTAACAGCCACATCTTTTTGCAGCCATCCTTTTTCTATTCTAAGCTGTTTCAATCTTGTATTAAACATCACATTGTCACTCCAATATACCAGTTCTATTTTTCTATTATACAACATCAAGTTGGATTTCGGGGAAAATCAACAAAATGTTGTGCAAAATATTGACAATAGATGGTAATATATATATAATTTTACTATAAACAACAGATTGTTGGTTTGAGGGGGCGAAGTGATAGTGAAAATTAGGAAGGTGCTAATTAGATTGCGCAAAGAACGTGGGTTAAATCAAGCAACAGTCGCAAACGAATTAAAAATTACCACCAGCTATTATGGAATGATTGAAAAAGGAGTAAGAAACCCATCCTTAGAGTTAGCTGCAAAGATTGCAAAATACTTCAATAAATCTGTTGAGGATATTTTTTTTACCTGTACAAACAACAATGCGTTGAATGCACCACAGGACACATAGTAAAAAAGTGAGTATTGAAGCTGTGAATGTGATTTTTATGGAATTATTAAGTACGCAGCTATAAGGTTTGGCTGAAAGATACTCATAAGTTAGATTACATTTGTATTGGTATAAAAGAATTTGATAATATCATGGGGGTATATCATGCTTGGGAATATTACAGAAATAAAATCCGGCAGTATTCTGATTGATGATGAGGGTGAAATTATATATTCAAGTCTGACCTGCAGACATGAGACCAAGCGTTTTCTGGAAGAAACAAGTGCTTTGCATAAGATTAGCAATAGAGTTTTTGGAGTAGAGAAGCATGGTGGCTATTGGGTTGCTCTACAGGAAATAATATATATGAATCACATAGTCTATTTAATTGAGTACAAAGAAATACCAAATGAAAATAATCTTCTTTACCTTGCTTTTAAAGATATCATGAGTGGACTGTACAATAGAAATATGTGGGAGTACATATTGAACATGAAAAATAGGGAAACTTCCGTTACATTTGATACTTTAATTCTTATTGACATAGATAATTTGAAGGAATTGAATGATACAGAAGGACATTTATCAGGGGATAGGTGCATCAGAGCCGTGGCAGAATCAATTAAGGAGTCTATAAGAGAAAAAGATATTGCTTTCAGATATGGAGGAGACGAATTTATAATTATGCTTCATGATTTTAAAGGTGCAGATATAAGTGATTTTGTAAATAGAATACGGAATAAAATCATAAATAAATCTGATAATAGCATGGTTGGCATCAGCATTGGAACTTCCAGCTTTCAGAAGTATGAGGAATTAGACTCAGCCTTTCAATTAGCTGATAAGAACTTGTATACAGAAAAAGAGAAAAAGAAGTATAACACTACATATGACAATTACAATGATATGCCCGAGTTAAAAATGATAATTAATAAAACCAGAGAAAAGCTAAACAAGCTAGTCGCATTAGAGCAAAATCATCAGAATGATGAAGTATTGGAGTTGAGTAGAAAACTGGATATCCTGATTCATTACTACATCACGCTGGAAGTAGATCTAAGGTCTTAACTTATCATAAATAAATAAAGATTAAAGAGGCTCACATTTTGTAATTGTGAGCCTCTTTTGTGTGCCCAATCTGTTGGAGTCGCAAGGGTGAAAGTCCGGATCCTCTTGAAATTATCATTTCTCAAAAATATTATGCTTAGATTTGATGCGCAAGTCAAAGTTGATTTCCTGTCCCAATCTAATATTTTCTGTCCCCGGCAGCAAAGCGTAAATCGACTTCTCCATCGTATTTTGACCATTTACTGATATCACAACATTGTAATGGGTGCCTACAAAACTATAATGGACTACTATACCATGGAAATTTCCTTCCTCATTTATTTCTATATTCTCTGGACGTATTATGAATTTTACAGGGGTACCTATGCCATAAGGGATATTATCCTTGGCTGTCACTAGTCCAAATTCGCAAAGAACCGTGTTGTTATCGTCAACGACTCCATTGAAGGTATTTGTTTTGCCTACAAACTCTGCAACAAAAAGGTTTGCAGGCGTGTTGTATATCTCGTAAGGGGTTGCGATTTGCTGGATTTTTCCATCATGTAATATGGCTATCCTTTGTGAAATTGAAAGTGCTTCAGTTTGATCATGGGTTACAAAAATAACTGTTGAATTTACCTTTCTTAATATTCTCTGTATTTCTTCCCGTACAGTTTCTCTGATATTTAAATCCAGATTGCTGAATGGCTCATCCAATAGAAGAATATCAGGTTTTCTGATAAGTGCCCGTGCTATGGCAACCCGTTGCTGCTGTCCGCCGGATAATTGGTGAGGATACTTGTTTTTTACATCATAAATTCCCATTAACCTCAGCATTTTATCGGTCTTTTCGATACATTTCTTCTTCTTTCTGACAGCAAAAGCCACATTTCCAAAAGCAGTCATATTAGGGAAAAGCGCATAATCCTGAAATACCATTCCAATATTTCTTCTTTCGGGAGGCATCCAGCTGCTGTCGCTTGATATCACTTGTCCATTAAGTATTATTTCACCCTCACTATGAGATTCAAAGCCGCATAATAGACGTAAAAGGGTTGTCTTTCCACATCCGCTTTTTCCCAATAAGGTTAAAAACTCGCCCTTTTCCACACTTAGACTAAGGTTTTTTAAAGTATAATCTGCCGCATTATTATATTTTTTTGAGAGATTTCTTATCTCGAGGCTTGTCATAGCTATCCTCCCAACTCCTTTCTTACCAGAAATAATAGTGGTATAAGGGAAGCGATTACAATCAAGAGTCCTGCTGGGGCTGCATTTGTATAAAAGCCATCACTTGCCTGTATCCAAATTCTCACTGCAAGGGTATCGTAGCCTGGAGGCCTAAGCATAAGTGTAATAGGCAGCTCCTTCAATGAGCTTACCATTACAAGGGCTCCGCCCGACAATACACCTGGTAATATGGTAGGGAAAATAACCTTGCGAAGTACAGTTCCAAATCGCACTCCAAGGCTATAAGCTGTTTCATCTAAAACTGGTGATATCAGTGCCATTGAAGATTCAGTAGATTGCAGGTTGCGAGGTAAATACCTCATTGCGTGTCCTATGATAAGTACAATAGGACCAAACATGAGCCACATAAAGTACTTGTTGATGACAAAGACCATACCTAAAGCTAAAAGGGTTCCGGGAATTATTAGTCCCAAATTACAGATCCCATTCAACATACTTGTGAATCTTGTAGGGTGCCTGAACTTAAAATAGGTAATCGGTATTGAGAGCAGCATGGTTACGAGGGCTGCGCCCATACTTATAAATAAGCTGTTGCCAATATAGCCAAACATTTTTATAGTAACTGCTTTTGCTATAATGCCTTTGATACTCCATGCAATAAGTGCTGACAAGGGCATAATAACAGAGAAGAATAGTACTATAAACACAAATATTAAGCATAGCTTTTTACACTTTCCAAGCTTAAGGGGCATGTTTATTCTATTAGATTTTGGGTTCAGATAAAAAGCGCTATGCTTTTGAAAATGTGCCTTAGCAAGTAAGATAAGAATACCCAATCCGATTGTCAGCATGCTCAGGATAGCAGCTCCTGAACGATCAAGCTTTCCCACCATTTGAAAGTAGACGCTACTGGTAAAAGTAGAATAGCGGAGCATTGAAACTGCACCAAAGTCAGACAAAATATAAAAGAAAACGATCATATTACCTGACAGTATTGCCGGCATAACGAGAGGAAGCAACACACGCTTAAATATGGTGGGGTAGGTTGCACCGCATGAACTTCCTGCTTCTAGATAATTTGCGTTGATTTTACTGAGCGCTGCGGAAACAATTAGAAAGACATAGGGGAATGTGAACATGGACATTATAAATGCCACAGAAAAAAACGAGTAGACATCAATTAGACTTGTTCCCAAAAGAGTATAGAGCAAGCCCCTTTTGCCGAAAATGATGATATATGTCAGCGCTCCAATATATGGTGGTATAGCAAGGGGAAGGGTCAAAACCACCTTTATTAGCTTTCTCCCGGGCAAGTTTGTTTGCTCAACCAACCAAGCGAGACTCACTCCAATAAACGTTGTAATTATCGCAACCATACTCGCAAGGCTAAAGGTATTCCAAAGCAGAGCAGGTATACGAGTACCGAGCAGAACCTGCCATTTTTCCAAGGGAGCAGAAACTGCTCTAACTACAACATAAAGTACAGGCAATGACATAATTAGAGCAGTTACAATATTAATAAATAACAACATAAGCCTAGGAGGTTTCCCATTCCAACTTTTCAACCATATGTGATTGATTGAGATCATATGAATCCCTCCTAATCAGAATATCCTGCCTCTTCCATCAAATCTGTTGTTTTCTCCCATAATGGACCTACTTCGCTAAGCGATGTGTCGGCAGGTCTAACAGCCTCATATTCTATTCCTTCAAGACCTGGTATTATTGGGGTTTCATCGTTCATTTTCTGCTGCTCAGGTTGTAATAGGTATTCGATAAACAACAAGGCATTGTTGGGGTGTTTGGCATACTTCGTAATAGCAGCACCTGAAATATTTGCAAAAGCTCCTAATTCGCCTTGTGCCTGATCAGGAAATATCATTGCTACGTGATTCATACCTTCTTCAGTTAATTGAGTATAATAATGATAGTTATTAACAAGCCCAAATTTTACCTCGCCACTGCCTATAGCCCTTCTGACATCGGTATGGCTTTGAAGCACTAGAGGGTCATTTGCCATAATCCCTTTCATCAGTTCGAGTGTCTTCTCAGGACCGATAATAGACTGAATTGAGGCGAAATAAGTGATCATGGACTCATTTCCAGCTCTATTAATGGCAAACTGTCCCTTGTATTTTGGATCTGTCAAATCAAAGATAGAATCCGGCACTTCATCTAAGGTAATTAAATCTGTATTGTACATAAAGATTCGATATCTTATAGTCAACGCAGTCCATGTTTTGTCCTTGCCTATATAATTCGCAGGAACCTGATCCAAAAGCTTTGAATCAATTGGAGCTAACATGTTCTCAATGCGAAGATATTCCAAAATACCTCCATCATTTGATAAAAATACGTCTGCCTGGGTATTTTCGTTTTCTTCGATAATTCGATGTGCATATTCGGTTGCTTTCCCTGATATCAGATTAACCTTTATACCGGTATCTTTTTCAAATTTTTCTACCAACGGTACTATAAATTTTTCCTGACGACCGCTGTAAACAGTGATCTCCCTAGGCTCTTCCTTGCTCTGAATACTATCTGTATCATTGGTTGATACAGTACAACCAGACAAGAGGAACCCAATAGTAGTTATTATACAAATGATGATGATTAGAAATTTTATTCTTGCAATTTTCATATTTATACCATCCTTGTCCTTTTTAATACAATATATACAGATATATCTAAATTGGTGCTATGGTTTCATCTGCAAGTCAATCAAATATTATAAAAAATTTCATTTCTATTATTGATACATGAATCTCTAGTGTGTTATTATGTTAGATAATCAATCCATAGCATATTCTATACTACGGCTGCTGATATAGAATGAGAAATGTAAGGATAAAGGAGAGCGTTAAATGAAAACGATAACATATAACAAACTGGTCCGGGATATGATCCCTGAGATTATAGAGGCAAGCGGCAAAAAGGTTGTTTGCGAAACACTTAATGAAGAAGATTATTTAAAGCTGCTTAAGCAAAAGCTGCTTGAGGAGTTGAATGAGTTTTTGGAAGGTGATGATGTAGCGGAGCTTGCAGATATGGGAGAGGTTATGCATGCCCTACTTGAATATAAAGGTGTTAGCATCGAAACATTTCAAAGAATCAGACTAGAGAAGCTGGAGAAACGCGGCGGCTTTAAGAAAAGATTACTGCTCAAGGAAGTTATTGAGGAGTAGAAGAAAACGTTATATGCACCCCCTGCTAGTGTATTTTTTACGTGGGCAGGGGGTTATTATTTCTAAAATTAATTAATAATTATTATTGACAAATAGTAATTATAGCATCATAATAAAGATAAGAACTAAACCAATTGGTTCCAATGGAGGTAACATTATGAGAAGCTTAATAAAAAAAATATATAATAGATTTTCTAACAGAAACAAAAACAATGTAAATATCGAAAGTATATGTAACAACCCATCTAATGATTTGAACAGCTACTGCTCCATGGAGTATACATATATAAAGAAAGATAATATCTAAAATTTGAATATAGAGTACTTGAAAACCCCTACGAAGGCAGCTCGTTTATACGAGTTGCTTTTGTTTTGTGACAACAAATCAAAAGCTCAGGTGGCTCATTTATTCAATAATTTATTGGTATAGAAAGAAAATTAAAAAAATTCTAAAAAAGCATTTGAGTTACAGAGAGGGTTGTCTCAATTTGATAGCTTCAGAAAATTATTCAAGTAAAAGGATGCGCAGCTATCTTGACAGCGATTTAAACAATAGATATGGCTGCTATGCTACTTTAAAGCCGGAAGACAGGGAATATACCGGCAATAAGTACATACACGAAGTTGAAATGGCTACACATGAACTTGTAAAAGAGATATTCCATGCTAAATATGTGGATTTAAGACCTATAGGTGGACATATGGCTGGAATGTCTGTAGTACTTGCTCTCTTAGAACCCGGTGAACTAGTTATAGAGGTAAGCTTAAAAGACTGGGGGCACGGCTTAGTTGGTCCAATGTGCCAAATTAGACATTTTGATCAAACGATTCAAGTTGAGTACATGGAATTTGATGAGTCTCGATCCGTTGACATCGAAAAACTTAAGAAGCAGATTATAGATAAGAAACCTAAGCTTGTTATATTTGGTGGTTCAGGAACGCTATTTCCGGAGCCGGTTAAAGAATTTAGAGAAATGGCGGATAAGGAAGGCTTCCTAATTGCGTATGATGCCTCTCATGTTACAGGCTTGATTGCGTCAGGCGTTTTTCCAAATCCATTGGATGAGGGTGCGGATATCATGTTTGGAAGCACACACAAATCCTTTCCCGGACCTCAAGGAGGCTTTGTAGTTTCAAATAATGCCACACTTATAGAAAAGGTAGGCAACACTCTTTCACCTTCCTTGGTTACAAGCCATCACTTGAATCGCCTTCCTGCATTGGCTTATTCTATCTTGGAAATGAAGGAATTTGGTCAGGAATATGGTATGCAGATCGTTAAGAATACTCAGGCTTTGGCAAGGGCATTGGATGAATACGGATTTAAGGTCTTGGGAAAACAAAAGGGTTATTCTAAGAGCCATTTATTGTTGTTGGATGCAGGTGACCATATAAGTGTATCTCCTGCCAAGCTTCTGGAAAAGTTAAAAATCCTGTGCTCAGATGATTTTTCGGGAAATAGTCCAGAAATCAGAATAGGTACTCCGGAGGTTACAAGAAGAGGTATGAAAGAAAATGAAATGCGGGTTATAGCAGATTTCTTCAAGAGAGCTCTGATTGACAAGGAAGATCCAAGTCTGATTGCAAGAGATGTTGATGCTTTCAGTAGAAGGTTCCTAGGCTGTGAATATACTTTCTAATAATAATGGATTGCACTGATTAACGACCACCTATCCTGTAGGTGGTCGTTTGTTAGCCTTCAACTGTTTCATTCTTTTGATATGCGATTAATACCACATTACCACCAACATCCTTTGATAGATCGTTTTCTATTTTAGCCAGGCGTTCTACGATTTGAGCTTTATCCTTTACGTCTGCTATTTTATAGTCCGAAAATTGCATTACAATTCCTCCTTATTCATGTTTCTTCTATTATTTACCTATTTCTGCGATATAATTCATGTAGAGAGTATATAAAACATGCAGAAAGATCTATAATGAAAGTAGCAGTTGTTAGGAGGGAGAATAAATGGTTGACCTAAAAGATTTTATTGTGAAGGGCATTAAAGAGCTGGTAGTAGATAGTCAAAATACAAGGTATAGAGAATCGATTGTAGCCTTTGCAGATGTGGAAGACCCTGAATTTAAAGAGATAAAAAGTATGACCCATGAGAATCATTTGCTGCCGACGGATTGGATGCCTACTGGCAAAACGGTGGTTTCATTTTTTATTCCTTTTACGAAGGAATTGATGATGATAAATAAGGAGCATGGTTACGTAGCCAAAGAATGGGCGATAGCTTACATTGAGTCAAATAACCTGATAAAAGAAATATGCAGCAAAACGGCTGAAAAGCTAAAAGAATATGGAATTGGCGCTGTATGGCAGCTGCCGGATCAAAACTTTGATGAAGAAAAGTTGATGTCCTATTGGTCTCAGCGGCATGCGGCCTATATAGCGGGTTTAGGGACCTTTGGAATAAACAATATGCTTATTACAGATAAAGGGTGCCTGGGAAGATATGGCAGCTTTATTATTGACTATAGAATTGAACCCAGTGTAAAGAATAGAAAAGAAAAATGCTTATATATGTTAAATAGAAGCTGCGGCAAGTGCATGGAGTTGTGCCCAGTTGGAGCATTGAGTAAGCAAGGCTTTGATCGATACAAGTGCAACCAACGGGTATGGGCGGTTGACGAGTATTACAGCGATTTAGCAACCTGTGACTGCTGCGGAAAATGCCTGCTGGGTCCCTGTGCAGTTTTGGAGCGGTCTTAAGCTTTAATAAACACGTCTAGGGAATTGTTTTTATTTTTGTATAGGAAAGTATAATTTCTTATTCAATGGGGGATGCAAGGGGGAGAATCCCCATGCCGTTAAAGGAGGGTGCTCAGGATGCTTGCATCCGTCGAAGGGAACCATAGGGTTCCTTAGCGAAAAATAAAGCGGCGTGAGACGCATATTTTTTGCCTAGCTTTTTCTGTTAATTTTGTCGTATAATGTCATCAATAGACGAATTATTATGACAAATTCATATCCACATATTTTTATTAAGGTATTCATATATTTTTATATACAGCTTGTTTCACAAATACAAAGTTTTATAATATGCATCAAACATAGAATTGAGGAGGATTGGAATGACATGGTAGTAAGAGAGATAATGTCACGCAATATATTAACCTTGTCGCTGGGAGATACACTGCAGCATGCTGTTGAAAAAATGAGCAAGAGCGGCTATGACAGTTTGCCTGCAATCAACGATAAGGGAGAGCTTGTGGGGATGTTTACCAAGTTAGACCTTTACGATGCAGTTAAAGAAGGCAAGCCTTCTACGATGCTGATAGATGATTTGGTTAACAGGGATATTCAAGGAATTTTTGAGGAAGAGCCAGGCAGTGTCGTATTTGATATGCCTGCTGAGAAGTTTCCTGTGGTGGACAAGCAGAATAAATTGGTTGGAATTATTACCAAGACAGACATGCTTAAGCTTTATTATAGTAAGCTGCAATACACGATGAATAGTCTGAATGGAGTGCTCGAATCAACAAATAACGGGATTTTAGCTATAAACAAGGATGGAATTATAACAGTTTTCAATAAGGCTGCCAGTAAAATACTGGGAGTCGACGCTCCAAAGGTTTTGGAAAAGGAAATCACAAGTGTGATGCCTGAATCCGGGCTGCCATATGTGCTGGAAAGTGGAAAGAGTGAGATCGGGAGTACCTTGTATTTCAATGGAAAGGCTTTGATTACAAACAGAACTCCAATATTTCAAGAGGATATGGTGGTGGGGGCAGTTGCTATATTCCAGGATATAACAGATTATAAAAATGCCATGAATGAGCTTAATGAGGAAAAAAATGCTACCTTCATCTTAAACACAATATTAGAAACTATCTATGATGGTGTAGTAGTTGTGGACAAGGATGGCTATATAACGATGCTAAGCAAGGCCTATGCTGAGTTCCTTGGAGTAAAGCGGGAAGCTGTAATAGGCAAACACGTTACAGAGGTTATTGAAAACACAAGGATGCATATCGTGGCGCAGACGGGAGTTTCCGAAATTGCAGGTGTCCAGAAAATAAAGGGCAGCCAGATGATAGCAACACGTATTCCCATGATTAAGGATGGTAAAGTTGTTGGGGCAGTGGGAAAAGTATTATATCGAAACTTAGATGAGTTAAATGATTTGTACAAGAGAATCAGCAAGATGGAAAAAGAATTAGAGCATTACAAGGGTGAATTCAAGCGAGTAAATAAAGCGAAGTACAGCTTTGATAATATAAAGGGTGTGAGCAAGCATATGCAGGAGCTTAAAGCTTTTTCTCTCAAGGCAGCAGCATCTGACTCCAATGTGTTGCTGCTGGGAGAGAGTGGTACCGGCAAGGAGCTTTTTGCCCATGCCATCCACAATGCCAGCAAACGAGCCTTTGCTCCCTTTATTAAGTTGAATTGTGCCGCTATACCTCATGAGCTGCTAGAATCCGAATTATTTGGCTATGAAAAGGGCGCTTTTACGGGAGCAAAGAAGGAAGGAAAGATAGGCAAATTTGAAGCTGCCAATGGAGGCACCATATTCCTAGATGAGATAGGGGATATGTCACTTCAGATGCAGGCAAAGCTGCTTCGCGTTTTGCAGGAAAAAGAGGTAGAGAAGCTGGGAGCCACATCTAGTGAAAAGGTAGATGTTAGGATAATTGCCGCTACAAACAAGAATCTGGAGAATTTAGTGGCGGAAGGCAAATATAGACTGGACCTATTCTACAGGCTTAATGTCTTAACTGTCAATATACCTTCCTTGCGGGAGCGTAAGGAGGATATACCTGCCATTGTAAATTCTTTGGTGGATAAGATTTCAAGCAATATGGAGAAATATATCGAGAAGGTATCAGAGAAGGCAATGGAATACCTCAAAAGCTATGACTGGCCGGGCAATGTACGAGAACTGGAGAATGTCCTTGAGCGAGCCATTAGTATTATTGAAAAGGATGATATCATAAGACCGGAGTATTTGCCCTCAAGCATAACCGGTATAAATACAATGAAAACCATGGGCAGTCTTGAAGCAATTCTAAATCATGCAGAACGACAAGCGATTTTAGATGCTTTAATGATAGAAAAAGGAAATAAATCAAAGGCTGCTAAACTGTTAAATGTATCACGAACTAGTCTATATGAGAAGATGACTAAGTATGATATACAAGAGAATTTCTAGAAGCTTCATGCTGAGCAAAAAATATTTTGTTCGGCTTTTATTTTTGTATAGGAAAGTATAATTTCCTATACAATGGGGGACCTGTCGTGAAATACGGAATATATGGGAAATCTGTGTTCTATGAGGCGAATATTCTAGTGTAAAGGAAGATGGAGTTTCTGATACGATGAGAGAATCCCCATGCCGTTAAAGGAGGGTGCTCAGGATGCTTGCATCCGTCGAAGGGAACCATAGGGTTCCTTAGGGTCAAATAGTGCGGCGTGAGACGCATTTTTTTTGATGTTTATATAGGCAGTTGTACGCATTTCAATACAACTCTTCGCTAGATTGATAAAACGTGTACGCATTTCCGTACATATAGCAATAAGAAGCATATTTTATGTACATAAAAGCATACACATTTAAGTACAAGCCTACTCTGAAATCAGATATAAGGTATAAATATTAAAATATACAAAATTAATGTAAGTGTTGCCAATAGCCAATGCTCCCCTTTTAAAACCGTTTATGTCATGTGTTTAACAATGTTGATTGTTGGCATAGGACTTGCGTATATTAACAGCATACTGCAGTATATAGATAGAATGATAAGGAGGGGGTAGAAATGTTATCCAAAATAATGACCTCCGAACAGGCATTGGCTTTGGTAAAGGATGGTGCAACCGTGGCAACAGCTGGCTTTGTAGGAAACGCACATCCTGAAGAACTTACATTGGCATTGGAGAAGAGGTATCTAGACACTGGAAAACCTGAGAACCTTACCTTGGTATATGCGGCAGGTCAAGGAGATGGAAAAGAAAAAGGACTTAACCATCTGGCATACGAAGGGTTGGTATCTAGGGTAATCGGGGGGCATTGGGGGTTGGCTCCTAAGCTTCAAAGGCTTGCAATCAATAACAAGATAGAAGCATATAATCTTCCCCAAGGTGTTATATCTCATCTTTATAGAGATATTGCAGCGGGCAAGCCCGGAACGATCACTCATGTTGGGTTAAAGACCTTTGTAGACCCTAGAATAGAAGGTGGAAAGCTTAATGAATTAACCAAAGAAGATATTGTAGAGCTGATAACAATACACAATAAAGAATATTTGATGTATAAGACCTTTCCTATAGATGTTGCGCTAATAAGAGCAACTTATGCTGATGAAGCCGGTAATGCTACTGTGGAGAAGGAAGCTGTCACATTAGATTGTCTCTCTATGGCACAGGCGGCGAAGAATTCGGGAGGTATCGTAATACTTCAGGTAGAGAAGGTGGTTCAAACTGGAACCCTGGATCCCAAGAAGGTAAAAATACCGGGAATTCTTGTTGATGCCTTAGTGATTTCAAAACAAGAAAACCACATGCAGACCTTTGGAGAGCAATACAATGCGGCATATACAGGAGAGATTAAGCTTCCGGTAAAATCCTTGGATAGCTTACCCCTGGACGAGAGAAAAATCATAGCAAGAAGGGCTGCCATGGAGTTGGCGCCAAATGCAGTTACAAACCTTGGCATAGGAATGCCTGAGGGTGTAGCGATGGTGGCAAACGAAGAGGGCATCGGTCAAAACATGAGACTGACTTTGGAGTCAGGACCTATCGGAGGTGTGCCTGCGGGAGGCTTGAGCTTTGGAGCAGCGATCAATCCGGAGGCTATTGTAGATCAAGGTTATCAGTTTGACTTCTATGATGGCGGAGGACTTAATATTGCATTCCTAGGCTTGGCACAGTGCGACAAGCAGGGCAATGTAAACGTAAGTAAATTCGGTCCTAAGATTGCAGGCTGTGGAGGTTTTATAAATATTACACAGAATGCAAAAAAGGTGATATATTGCGGAACCTTTACCGCAGGAGGTCTAATTGTAACAGTTGAAAGCGGAAAATTAATCATTGTAGATGAAGGAAAAATTAAAAAGTTCATTGATCAAGTTGAGCAGATTACCTTTAGTGGTGATTATGCTGCAGAGACTGAACAAGATGTACTATATATAACTGAAAGAGCACTATTTAGGCTAAGCAAAGAAGGCATGGTTCTATCAGAAATAGCGCCAGGAGTTGATGTACAGAAGGACATTCTTGATCTTATGGATTTCAGTCCGATTATTTCTAAAAACCTTAAGCTTATGGACAGTAGGATATTTGCTCATGAGACTATGGGGTTAGATTTGTAATTAAATTGGAAATTTGAAAGGAGAGAATTAAATGTTAGGTGTATTAGGTATTATTTTATCCTTAGGCCTTTTGATGTATCTTGCTTATAGAGGTATTACGGTTTTAATTCTTGCACCAATTCTAGCCCTTTTAGCAGCATTTTTATCTGGAGGACTTCCATTGCTTCCAACATACACAGAAGTATTCATGTCAAACCTTGCCGGTTATTTGAAGACAAATTTCCCTGTGTTTATGCTTGGTGCAATATTTGGTAAGGTTATGGATGACACTGGAGCGGCAAAAGCTATAGCTCACTATATTGCCGGTAAGCTTGGCAAAGACAAAGCAATTCTTGCAGTTGTTTTATCTTGTGGAGTCCTTACTTATGGCGGTGTTTCACTTTTTGTTGTTGCCTTTGCAGTGTATCCTATAGCAGCGGCACTATTCAAAGAAGCAGGGGTTCCCAAAAGACTTATTCCAGGTGCAATAGCGCTTGGCTCCTTTACCTTTACAATGACAGCATTACCGGGAACTCCTCAGATTCAAAATGCAATACCTATGCCATTCTTTAATACAGACTCCTATGCAGCACCATTAATGGGTATAGTAGCAGGTCTGATTATGTTCGGACTAGGAACCTTATGGCTAATAAGAAGAGCGAAAGCAGCAAATGCGAAGAATGAATTCTACGGTGACCATAAGGAGGATATAAAGAGCTTTGACACAGCGGATCTTCCGAATGTTTGGACATCAATACTTCCAATCGTATTAGTACTTGTACTAAATTTTGTTTTATCTAAATACTACTTCGCGAATATAGACGGTGCATATCTGGAAGCAGCCCCATATAATACTAAGCTTGCTACTGTTAAAGGAATGTGGAGCTTAATTACATCTCTGATAATTGCAATAATCGCAGCAATAGGACTAAACTACAAACGATTTAATATTAGAGAAAGCGTTAACAAAGGTGCTTATGGTTCAATGCTAGCTATACTTAATACTGCATCTGAGGTTGGATATGGCAACGTAATAAAGACTTTAGGCGCATTTGCAATAGTTCAAGCATTTATTATGGGTATCTCTGATAACCCACTTATTTCAGAAGCAATATCTGTTAACGTACTTGCAGGTATCACGGGCTCAGCGTCAGGTGGTATGAGTATAGCACTTGGAGCATTAGGCAAGCAGTATATGGAAATGGCAGTTGCGGCAGGCATTAACCCTGAAGCTTTACATAGAATAGCTACAATTGCCAGTGGTGGGTTGGATTCACTTCCACATAATGGTGCGGTAATTACGCTACTCGGCATCACTGGTCTTACACATAAACAATCTTATGCAGATATTGGGGTTGTTTCAGTTCTTATTCCGTTAATAGCTTTGGTTGTTATTTTAATTATGGCAAGTGTAGGAATTGTATAAATGCAGCAAGTATTTAAGGAGGTAGTTTTATGAGACTAAAGGATAAGATAGCAATTATTACTGGGTCTGCGAGAGGAATAGGCAAGGCTACGGCTGTAAAATTTGCGCAAGAAGGTGCAAAGGTCGTTGTTTGCGATGTTAATATTGATCAGGTAAATGAAACAGTGGATGAGATAGAGAATATGGGTTATGAAGCAGTTGGCTTCAAAATGGATGTAACAAATAGAGTGGAAATAGATCATGTAATAGCGGCAACAGTTGAGAAATATGGCAAACTGGACTGCATAGTAAATAATGCTGGAATTACTTCAGACAATACCCTACTCAAAATGGCTGAAGATGAGTGGGATAGAGTTATCAATATCAATTTAAAGGGTGTTTACAATTGCGGGCAAGCTGCTGCGGCAGTTATGTCCAGACAGGGCTTTGGTGCAATACTTAATGCATCCTCTATAGTTGGCTTATATGGTAATTATGGTCAAACGAATTATGCAGCCGCTAAGTGGGGCGTTATTGGCATGACAAAGAGCTGGGCAAAAGAGCTAGGTAAGAAAGGAATCAGAGTAAATGCAGTTGCCCCCGGCTTCATACTTACTCCAATGACTGAAAAAATGCCTGAAAAGGTATTGGAAATGATGAAGGAAAAAGCACCATTGAAGTCTTTGGGATATCCGGAGGACATTGCAAATGCATATGCCTTCCTTGCTTCTGATGAAGCCAGATTTATAACCGGAACTGTATTAAGCGTAGATGGCGGCGTAGTGCTGTAGATAAGGAAGTGATTGGATTGGCAGTATCAATAATAGGAATGTCTCATTCTAAGGTAGGTAGACAGGAGAATCAAACCTTGTATAGCTTGCTCGTCGAGGCTGGTAAAGCAGCTCTTGCAGATGCAAAGATATCAGGTAAGGAGATAGACGCTGTATATATAGCAAACTATAGCGGTGGCGGCTTCAATAAACAGGAGCATCTTGCGCCTTATGCTGTGGAGGTTGATGAAGGTCTTCGCTTCAAACCTTGTATCCGTGTAGAGAATGCCTGCGCCTCAGGTGCGACTGCTGTGTCCCAGGCAATGTATGCCATAGAATCCGGAAGATTTAAGAATGTATTGGTAATAGGCGTTGAGAAGATGACTACCCTAAAAACAGCTGGTGTGACAGAGGTTTTAGCTATGGCATCCTACTATCCTGAGGAAGGGGGCA
>Ga0154410_1124_pt2 | contig 22372 bp, 20 predicted proteins | sample RifGroB2_FD_115914 | JGI IMG/M metagenome (GOLD analysis project Ga0154410, IMG submission 115914) | Clostridiales bacterium GWB2_37_7
GTGCTGCTAATTGTTTTCTTTCCACAGCTTCCAAGTGCATATAAGTTTGACGCAGAGGAAGCCTTCAACAATATTGAAGCCTTAAGCAGCGACAAATACAGGGGGAGGTTGGCAGGTACTGATGAAAATGAAGAACTTGCGGAATACATCCAGACTGAGATGAAAAGTTACGGGATACAGCCATTTGATGGGGAATTCTTGCATGAATTCGACATTGAAAGGTCAATTAATATAAAAAATGCTACACTTGAATTGGTTGGAAGTTCAGCGGGAGACAAGAAATTTGAGTTTAGGAAGGATTATTATGTATCCAGTCCTATAAACTTTTCAGGCGAATTTGAAGTAGTAAAACTGGAAGTAAACGAATTGTATGAAATGAATCGTGCACAGAGAGAAGCATTACTGGAAAATGACCTGGATAAGAAGCTGATAATGATAAATATATATGGCAACATGGACTACAGGGTTATAAATACAGTCCTTCAGTTCATAGTTAACCAGGCCAGACCCCAAGCTATTATTTTCTTGGATGGGTGGGAGCGTGAAGGCTATGTTTCAAAGCATATTATTATAAATAAGATTTTCTCCAATACTGCCGTCGTATCAGTGTCTAAAGAAATGGGGGATGAAATGCAAAGAATGGGCAATTCAAAGATTAAAGTAAGTGTAGAAGCTGATGTGTACGAAAATACAAAGGGCTATAATGTTATGGGCTATATACCCGGCACAGACGAGACCAAGAAAGGTCAAAGTATTATTATAGGAAGCAAGCTTGACTTTGTGGGAGATGATTCCAACATAAGATATCAAGGGGCGCTGGAAGCAGGTGGCTTAGCTGTGCAGTTGGAAATTGCCAAAAAACTAGCAGCAAGCGGAATAAAGCCAAAGCAAGATATCATATTTGCTTTTTGGGATGGCAGCTACAACGAATACAGAGGTTCAAGCTACTTTGTAAAAAAGTATGTTGATTCAGGTAAAATCAAGCAAGTAACTTATATAGATATTGGTAATTTGGCAAATAAACAGGAAAAGACGTTGCTTATGGATACCTCAAGGATTTTTCCAAAGAATAAAGATGCACAGACCTACATAAAGATACTCAAGGATAATGCCAGGAAGCAAGGTGTTAAAATTGGCTATGGCAGTGTAAGCTCACCATTAATGATCGATCTTAACAGTAAAATAATCCAATCTATGCTGATCAGCAATACTGATAAAGAAGGAATCTCGACCACCTCAAAGGATACGATAGATATGATCGATAGAAACAGATACAAGAAAATCGGTCAGATGCTGTTAGATACCATAGTAGAGATTGCGAGGGGAAAATAATATGAGCTTGTTGAAGGTAAACAACCTGGTAACCTATTTTCATATAGGAAATCAGATGATAAAGGCAGTTGATGGTATCAGTTTTAATGTGGAAAAAAATGAAACCCTTGCTATCGTGGGGGAGTCTGGAAGCGGAAAGAGTGTTACAGCTCTGTCAATCATGGGGCTCATTAATCCTCCGGGAAAAATTATGGAGGGAGAAATAGAATTTAATAAAGTCAATTTGTTAAAGCTCAATGAAAAGCAAATGTGTATGGTAAGAGGCAACCGGATATCCATGATTTACCAAGAGCCTATGATGTCGCTCAATCCTGCAATTGCAGTAGGAGAGCAGATAAGAGAAGCGCTAATCATTCATAAAGCAGTTCCAAAGTCTCAAGCTAAAAAAAGGTCGATTGAACTGATGAATTTTGTGAGCATACCAGAGTCACAAGTTCGTTACAATGATTTGCCAGCTAAATTCAGTGGTGGTATGAGACAAAGAATTATGATTGCAATAGCTATTGCCTGTACTCCTGACCTATTGATTGCCGATGAACCCACGACAGCACTGGATGTAACCATACAATCAGAAATAATGGAGCTTCTAAGATCTATGAAAAACAAGCTGAATATGTCTATGCTGCTTATAACCCATGATTTGGGTCTGGTAGCAGAAAATGCTGACAGAGTTATTGTTATGTATTGTGGAAAGATTTTAGAGGAAGCCAATGTTAAGGATTTGTTTAGAAGACCTATGCATCCATATACGATAGGACTTATGAAATGTATTCCAAAAATTGATTGTACAGTAGATAAGCTGTATTCAATACCGGGCTGCATACCGCATCCAAGCCAATTTCCGGTTGGATGCCGTTTCAATGACAGATGTGAGGTTGTGAAAGATATTTGCAGAGAAAAAATGCCCGAGCTTATAGAACTGGAAGATGGACACAAGGTGCGCTGCTGGCAGTGGCAGTAATAATGTGAGGGGGATGGGAATTAATTTGAAAACGAAGTATAAGGTTATGATATCAGCAGCTGCTATTATTGCTATAACTGCAGCCAGTGTTTTTAGCATAGCAGCAGAAAAGCTTCCACAATATAGAAAGATAACGGTAACACAGGCGACTAGGACAACCATGGGCCAGACATTGAATCTTCAGGGTTATATAGAACCAAGTGCCAAGCAGGAGATTGTAGTAGAAACAAATCAAAAAGTAGCTGAGGTTTATGTTCAAGAAGGGCAAAACATCAAAGCAGGAGATGTTCTATTTAAGCTGGATGATACCGATGCTGCCTATAAACTAAAAAGTGAGCAATTAAGTCTTAAGGCTGTACAGTCTGAGCTGAACAATTTAATTAAATCAGAAAACAGAGTAAAGAAAGACATGAATTACGCTATAGCCCAAGCAGAAATGCAATACAAAAATTCTAAGGATGATGTGCAAGCCGCAAAATTAAAATATTCTCAAAATATGGAGCTGTTTGCCCAGGGCTTCGTGACTAAGGAAGAGTTGGATGCATCGACCAAAAATCTTGAGAAGCTGGAAGGACAGGCAAAGCTTAATGAATTGCAGCTGGATAAAGCAAGGGAAAGCCTAAAGGGCTATGGGGATGAAAGACAACATCAAATAAATAAATTAAAGAACAGTATCGAGCTTATAGAAATGAGTATTGAAAGCTTAAACTCAAAAATTGATATCAGCACAAAAGCTCTTATTGATGGTAAAGTCACAAGCTTTAAACTTCAAAACAATCAATATCCTTTTTTAGAAAATAAGAAGATAGAAATTTATGATTTATCTAAATATGTTATAAATACATATATTAAGCAAAATGAAGCTGTACAGGTAGTTGTGGGTCAAAAGGCATCCATTACAATTACAGGACTTGAGGAAAAAACCTATCTAGGTACAGTAGCAGAGATTGATGAAACCGCCGCTATGCCTCAAGGAGGCTCAAAGCTTCCCATGGTAAAAATTAAGATTGTTGTGGATGAGCCGGATCAAAATATAAAGGTTGGTTTTGAAACAAAGATAAAGCTGGATCTAAATATCAGAACAGACGTAGTCGCAATCAACTTCCAAGGTATAGTAGAGGATCAAAATGGCAATAAGTTCGTCTACTTGTTCAAGGATAATAAAGCAGTTAGAAAGCATATCGAAACGGGTATTGCAGATGGATTCATGGTGGAGGTTATAGAAGGACTTATACCAGGAGACCAGTATATTATAAATCCACCGGAGCGAGTTCAGGATGAAACTAGCTTTAAGCTTTGGAGTTGGGGGTATGAGCTTAAATGATAAAGCAAGACCGCTTTATACTTATTTGGATGGAAAACTTGCTTATACAAGATAAAATAACAGATAAGGACAAATCAGTTGTTGATAGCTTGAATCTTCGAATCGACAGCGGTGAATTTGTTTGCATCAGCGGTCTGTACGGACCAGACAAAATCAGCTTTATCAATACACTTGGTTGTCTGGATAGACCGGATGCTGGCAAATACCTGTACAACTATATTGATACAGCTATGATAGAAAAGCTTAAGCTTGATTGTGTAAGAAGTGGAATAGGTTTTTTATTTAGGAATTTAAATCTTATTGAAGAACTTACAGTATATCAAAACATTGAAATTCCAATTCAAACTGATAGCAAACCCGAGAAAAACCAAGCAATATTAGATGAAGCAGAAAAGCTTGGTCTAAGCAGCCTGCTAAATAGTCAAGTAAAGAAGCTTACTGAGTTGGAAAAGCATAAGGTTGCAATGGCTAGAGCATTGGCTGTAAAACCTATTTTAATCATTGCAGATGAGCCAGCAAGCAACCTTAAGGAACAGGATGCCAATATAATGCTTGATTTTTTGCAAGAATTAAATGTGAAGGGTACAGCTGTTATTTGCTTTTCAGAAAGAAAGCAGCTTTGTGATAAAGCAGAAAGACATATTATATTTGAAAATGGCAGCATCATATCTGATAACAAAGTCTTAACTGCTGCAAGGAGGCTGGAGCTGTATGATGAAGCTTGTCGCCAATAGGCTTATACTGGCTGTTCTCTGTATTATTATTGGAGTAGCACCTATGGTAGCATTTATTAATACCCTGGAAAGCGGCAAACAAATGCTGAAAAATGGATTAGGCAATGAAGCAACTGTTCTCCTTAACATTGATTTAGAAGGAAGCTCTGCATTGTATGAGGATTTTGAAAAGCTGTCAGAACAGATGCCTGAAATTCGTACTATAATGCCAATATCTATAAACAGTTCGATTTTATCCTCATATAAGGAGCAAAGTACAGTAAGATTAAAGGCAGTTAACAGCAGCTTTTTGAAATATGCGGGTTTGGAAATGACAAGAGGTATATTTCTCACAGAGGGTCATCTTGACGACAATTTAAATGTCATTGTAATAGATGAATTAACTGCAGACCAATTGTTTGGTACCACCGCAGTAGTAGGAAGAACCATTGAGACCTCGATAGAGGATATGGAATTTGAAGCTACAATTATAGGTGTGTCCAAAAGATTAGACCTTTCCGAAAAACAGCTCAACAATGAACAAGGCATTGCTTATATTCCTATTACAATGCTGGATAATAATCTGACATTTTATAAGCTGCAAAAAACCCTGGTACTGCTTGAGAATATTAAAATTGACGAAGCAAAAGCAAAGATCAGATATTTTTTCAAAAACAATGGGTTGAAAATAGAGGAAGTGAATATAAAGCAGATCAATCAAGTTGAACTATTAGAAGCATTTACAGATAAGTACAAAGGTCTATTGATTGCTATGGCTTTGGTGTGGCTTACTGTAGCGATTGTTGGACTAGGTAATATAATGTTGCTTGATATTGAAAAAAGCAAGCAATATTATGGCCTTCTAAAGTTCTATGGCAGCTCAGTGAGGAGAATACGCAGTCTTGTATACTTAAAAGCTTATACTATTTCCTTGGCTTCTGGTATTTGCAGTCTTATACTGGGCTTAGGAATATCCTTTATTGTATGCTATATTTTAAATATCCCCTTGTATATTTCAATATATAGTATAGCATTAGGCTTTCTCTTGCCTGTACTGGTTTGCATTTCAGCTTCGATTTATCCCGCTTATGCTGCTTCAAATATTGATGTCAATAATACCATATGGCAGGTTGATTACAATTTTGATGTGAATAAATGATATAGGTTATGAGTAATCTAATTTAGGTGCAGTAAAATGCACCTTTTTTTGAGGTTTAAGCTATTTTGTCCTTGCTAAATGAAGGAAAATTTCTATTTTTAAAGAATATACTAAAGATAAATATTATAAATACTCTTGAAGGAGTCGAAATACATGGCGAAAAACAAGATAAGTGTTAGAATCATGGAGCAGGACTACATATTGGTAGGGGAAGAAGAGCAGGAATATTACTTAGATTTGGCTCGAAAAGTTGATAGTATTATGAGAGAAATTTCAAAAAGCAATAACCGCTACAATGTAAATATGGTAGCGGTGCTTACTGCGCTTAATCTTGCAGACGCACTTTATAAAACTCAATTTCAGCTTTCTGATACATCGGAAAAATTAGAAGTTTTACAATCTGAAATGCAGAAGCCCTTTGAGGAATTGAACAGCTTAAACCGAGAATTAGAAGCAGTAAAAGAGCAATATACCAAAACACAAAGTGAATATACCAAGACTCAAATTGAACTTGGAAAAATAAGCAGAGAGTGGGCAAAGGCTCAAGAGGAAATGAAGGATCTTCATGTTGAATTAGATGTATCAAGACAAGCTATTGATGAGCTTCAAAACAAGTTATTTGAAAATCAAATTGAACTTTTGAAGGTTAAAAAAGAATTGGATGATTATAAAGGCAAGGGAAGCTTTGATAAGCAAGATAAGAACAAAGGATTAACCTACAAATCCAACATAAAGAATCAGAATAAATAAGGCGTTATAAAAATACTATGCCTATGGAAAGATAATGCTGTAGATTAAAAAACCGAATGGACGTGAAGCAATGAATAAAATGGAACTACTTGCGCCTGCTGGCAGTTTGGAAGCCCTAGAAGCAGCTGTGGAAAGCGGTGCAGATGCAGTTTACATAGGCGGCAGCAAATTTAATGCCAGAGCATATGCCGATAATTTGGACGAGGATATGCTGAAAAAGGCAGTGGAATACGCGCATATAAGAGGCGTCAGAGTATATATAACCGTAAATATATTAATATTGCAAAATGAACTGCGAGAGGTGATAGAGTACATTAGATATTTATACTCTATACAAGCAGATGCAGTCATCCTTCAGGATATTGGACTAGCTATGCTGGTGAAAAAGCTGCTGCCTGATTTTGAAGTACATTGCAGTACTCAGATGGCTATACATAATACAGATGGTGCCAGTGTCCTTCATGAGCTTGGATTTAAGAGAGTGGTACTTGCAAGGGAGCTTTCCTTGCAGGAAATAAATAAGGTTGCAGAAAATACAAGTATAGATACTGAGATATTTATACATGGTGCATTGTGTGTGTGCTATTCGGGCCAGTGCTACATGAGCAGCCTCATTGGTGGTCGCAGCGGCAATAGAGGCAAGTGTGCACAGCCTTGCAGAAAAAAATACAGTTTGTTTGAAACAAGCAAACAAAACGAAATACAATCAAACTATGGTTCTTATCTCATCAGTACAAGAGATTTAAATACTTATGGAAATTTAAATGCGATTACTGCATCCAGTGCAGTCTCCCTAAAAATAGAAGGGCGAATGAAAAGACCGGAATACGTTGCAATCATTACTCACAATTATAGAGAAGCATTGGATTGCTTACAGAAAGGCGAGAAACAATGTATATCGGAGCAAGCCGCCTATGAGCTAAGAATAGCCTTTAATAGAGAATTTACGGAAGGCTATATGTTTAACAAACGAAATCAAGAAATAGTTAATTCAGAAAGACCCGACAACAGAGGGATATATATAGGCAGAGTATTAAACCAAAAGGGCAATATTGTAGAACTGTTGATGGAGGACAATTTTTTAAATGACGGTGATGCGATAGAGATACGCAGTATAAATGGCAAATCCATCGGCAGCACGATAAGCGGAATTAAAAAAGAAAACAATACTGTAAAATCAGCTAAAGCAGGGGATAAGATTAGAATATTTATCACAGACAGAGTGACTCCCGGCAGTATTGTAAATAAAACCATAGATAGCAAGCTCTTTCATAAGGCTAGAGAAGAGTATGCCTACAAGAATAAGAAAAAGATTGCTGTAAGAGGCATATTCAACGGTAAGATAAACAAACCTCCAACGCTGGTGATATGTGACAATGAGGGTCACAAAGCAGAAGTGATAGGCGATGAATATATTCAACGGGCCCAAAAGCTTGCTATGACAGAAGATAAGGTTGCTGAACAATTAAATAAGACGAAGGATACGCCTTATGTTTTAAATCAGCTGGAAATAGATATTGAAGCAAACAGCTTTTTGAGTGTAAAGGCTATAAATAATCTGAGACGAGAAGCGATAGAATTATTGTCAGCTCAGCGTGTAAATTTGCATCATCGAAGCCTCAAGGAATTTGACTTAGAAGAAATTAGGAGATTTTTGGATGATGGTGTTAGCAGCAGCAAAGCGGAAAAAGAGTTGATTGCGGGAGTTGCAAATGTAGAAGCAGGACTAAGTGCAATAAGGGGAGGCGCGGACTCCCTATACATACTAGGAGATTATAGATACAACGAGAACTTAAAGCTTATTGAGGAGTTGTCCGCCCCGTGTATTGGTGCAAAGTGCTCCTTGTTTTATGTATTGCCTCAAATAACCAGGGACGTTGAAGTGAGGTCTATAGAAATGATGCTTCAGCAGGCAATGAGAAAAAATGATGGACTGGGTTTGGTCATTTCAAATATTGGACATATAAAAATTGCAGAGAGGCTAAAGAACAGAAAGCTAAGGAGCAATTTTAGCATGAATGCTGTAAATGGTGCTACGGCTGCCTTTTTAAAAAAGCAAGGTATGCAAAGCATTTGCATATCTCCGGAGTTGAATTTGTCGCAAATTAAAGATCTTAGCCAAGCCAGTAATGTAGAGCTGGAAGCCATCGTATATGGATATCTGCCGGCTATGATTACGGAATATTGTCCTAAAACTGCGGCCTCTGAGTGTGATGCATGCAACAACAGCGAGCATACCAGCTATGGTATTTTAGATGAAAAATATAAATTATTTAGAATTGTAAATATGGGAAATTGCAAAAGTATGATTTTAAATAGTGATGTATTATGTGTTTATGAGAATTTAGCAAATATTATTGATAGCGGTATCCATAAGCTGAGATTGGATTTTTATTTTGAAAAGGACAAGGATATATTTGAAATAGTAAAAGCATATAAAGAAAAGCTATACAATTTATCGGATAACAGTAAAAGCAATGTCATTGACGAGTTAAAGAAAAATGGTTATACAAAGGGTCATTATTTTAGAGGTATAGAATAGAAGCTTAATAAATGTATATTCATTCATAATAGGAGGAGATGCAGATATGGAAAGCAATACCAAGGTTTTAATTATTGAAGATGAAGAGAAAATGAGAGAGCTTATGAAAATAGCATTTAAGAAGGAGAACTTTGAGATTTTTGAAGCTGTTGATGGTAAGAAAGGCTTGGACATGTTCAAGAATTGTGAAGTCGATATTGTAGTATTGGACATAATGCTTCCCGAAATAGACGGCTGGACAGTATGCAGAGAAATCAGGAGAAGCTCAAATGTTCCAATTATACTATTGACTGCCAGAGGAGAGGAATTTGATAAGTTATTTGGCTTTGAGCTGGGTGCAGACGATTATATTGTAAAGCCCTTCAGCCCAAAGGAATTAGTGGCAAGAATAAAAGCTTTGCTTAGAAGAGCTGACAATAGAAACATCGAGTCTTTACATAATCTTCAAGTTGGAGAAATTTTAATAAACAGGCTATCCAGAGAGGTCACTATTGATAACCAGATAGTAAACCTAACAAACAAAGAATATGAACTGCTTTATTATTTTGCAACAAATCCAAAGATTGTGTTTAATAGAGAGCAGCTGCTGCTAAAGGTGTGGGGTTATGAACAATATGGTGATCCAAGAACGGTAGACACCCATGTCAAAAAGCTAAGAGAAAAGCTAGGTCAATATAACAATTATATAACGACTATATGGGGAGTCGGTTATAAGCTTGAGGTGCCAAAATGAACAGAAATAAAATTGTAGTCAAGCTTTGGGTTGGTATCATATCATTGACAGTGGTGCTATTATTTTTAAGCATGATATTTCAAACCAGATTCTTGTATACATTTTATTTAGACCAAGAGATTAAACAAGTTGAAAAAGATGCAAAAAAAATTGCCGATTATATAGCCAGTAGTCAGTACAATTTTACAGCACCTTATGAAGAGGTAATACGCAGGGTTAATGATATTATAATTGTGACGGACAAATACACTAGAATCGAATATACAAGAGGTACAACTGAATACAAGGTAGGATATGTTTTTGGGACTGATTTTATGCCGCAAATTAAAAGTTTTAAGAATGTACATAAAAGAAACTTTATGATTCGGAATATGGATACCTTATTGGTAGGTGTTCCTATTTTAAAGAATAATGTAGAAGACAAGGTTATTCAGCAAGCGATTATTGATGTAGGCACATCCGGTGAAATCAAAGAACCTACCCTTATGGGGGCCGTATATATTGCAACACCGCTGGAGCAGCTGGAGACTACCAACAATGCGATTAAGCTGCAGTTCTTATATATATTTATAGGTGCAATTATACTGGCTTCGATGCTGTCCTTTTTTTTGTCTCAAAGTTTTTCTGCACCTCTGGTACTTATCAACAATGCTGCTAAGGAAATTGCAAAGGGTAATTACAATACCACTATAAATTTAAAATCCAGTGAAGAAATCAAGGCATTGGGTGAAACAATGAATAATTTAGCGAAACAGTTGTCACGAGTCGAAAAAATCAGGAGAGAATTTATTGCCAATGTATCTCATGAAATAAGGACACCCTTAAGCTATTTGCAGGGATATACAGAGATCATGCTGGATGGATTGGCAGAAAGCAAAGAAGAAGAGCAAAAGTATCTTAATATCATCATGGAAGAATCCATAAGATTAAAAAAAATGGTAGATGAGATTCTTCAGCTTTCACAAATAGAGGAAGGCTTCCTTCAGCTTAATACCAGTTCCTTTAGTATGGATGCCTTGCTGAAAAGAACGATTGTTAAGGTATATCCAATTGCAACTAAGAGAAATATATCTATTAAATTTAACAATTTTTCAGATGATTTACTGCTTAGCTTGGGCGATGAAAATAAAATAAAACAGGTTGTCATTAATCTTTTGCATAATTCTATCAAGCATTCATATAACTATGGGAACATATTAATCAATTCTTACAAACAAAATGATAGAATTTATGTTTGTATTAGAGATTTTGGGGAGGGTATTCCCCATGAGGATCTGCCTTTTATATTTGATAGGTTCTATACAATAAATAAATCAAAATCAGAAGAAAGCTCAGGATTGGGGCTAGCCATTGTAAAGCAGCTTATCTGCTTCCATGGAAGTGAAATAACAGTAAATAGTGTTTTGGGAGAAGGAACTGAATTCTGTTTTTGGCTGCCTGCATTCTCTGACGGAAGCATCAACAAGACCACATAAATGAGGTGAGAAAATGAACGAAAAATGTCTCAAGACATTGGAATATCAAAAGATTATTGCCAGGCTATGTGACAATACAGTTTCTACAATGGGAAGAGATATTGCAGAAACTCTTGTTCCATCCAGTGATATATTTGAAGTAAGAGAGCTGCTGCAGGAAACGACGGAAGCAGTTAATATTGCATTAAAAAAAGGAAATCCGCCACTGCATGGCATTCATGACATAAGAGTTCCCTTGAGAAAGGTTAAGCTGGAATCCAGCCTTGACCCGGTTGAGCTTCTAAGAATTGCAGACACATTGAGAAGCTGCAGGATACTAAAGAACTATATGAGTGAAAACAAAGGGGAGCAGCAGTTCCCAATTATTGAATACTATATAGATACCTTAAGCACCTTTAAAGCAATAGAGGAAAGCATATATAATGCAATTGAAAATGAAGAAGAGATTTCCGATAGAGCTAGCAGCCTGTTGCACAGCATAAGAAGGAAGATCAAGGACAAAAATGCCAGCATAAAAGATAAACTCAATCACATGGTCACTTCCTCAGCATATTCAAAATTTTTGCAGGAACCCATTGTTACTGTGAGAGGGGACAGACATGTTATACCTGTAAAGCAGGAGCATAGAGGGCAGATTCCGGGCATTATACATGACCAATCAGCTACCGGGGCAACCTTATTTATAGAGCCAATGGTTATAGTTGAAATGCAAAATGACCTCAAGCAGCTGAAGCTGAGTGAAAAAGAAGAAATTCAAAGGATACTTGAGGAGTTGTCTAGGCTGGTAGGAGAGAAATATGACAGCATCAAGCAAAATGCTGAAATATTAGCTACTTTGGATTTCATATTTGCCAAAGCAAAGCTTTCTTTTGAATTAAGAGGGGTAGAACCCAAGGTAAACGACAAGGGCATTGTAAATATAAAGAAAGGCAGACATCCTCTATTGAAGGCGGATACAGTGGTGCCTATCGATATATACCTCGGCGAAAGCTTTAATACCTTGGTTATAACAGGACCTAATACAGGTGGTAAAACTGTTACATTAAAAACCATGGGTTTGCTGACCTTGATGGCTCAAGCGGGTCTTCATATTCCAGCGGGCGATTATAGTGAGGTCGCTGTTTTTGATGAGGTTTTTGCAGATATAGGAGATGAACAAAGCATAGAGCAAAGCTTGAGTACCTTCTCCTCTCATATGACCAATATCGTAAATATATTAAAAAACATTACACCAAACTCATTGGTGTTGTTTGACGAGCTGGGGGCAGGTACGGACCCTACAGAAGGCGCAGCACTTGCCATGTCTATACTGGAGCTTCTGTACAAGAAAAACATTCGAACTGCAGGTACTACGCATTATAGTGAGTTGAAGATTTATGCTCTTTCTACTCCCGGTGTATGCAATGCCAGTGTGGAGTTTGATGTGGCCACCCTTAGACCTACTTACAAGCTGTTGATTGGAATACCCGGCAAGTCCAATGCCTTTGAAATATCAAGCAAGCTTGGATTAAGCGATGATATCATTCTAAGGGCCAGGGAGTTTATAAGCAAGGATGATATTGAGTTTGAGGATGTTATAAAGGATTTGCAGGAAAACAGGAAAAAGATGCAGGAAGAAAGCGACCTTGCTTCCCGTATCAGGATGGACATAGAAAGAAGTAAGAAGGATTTGGACAATCGACTTGATAAGTTGGAGGAGCAAAAGGAAAGAATTTTACGTGATGCTCAGAGAGAAGCCCTTTCAATTGTAAAAAGATCAAAGGAAGAAGCGGATCAAATCATCAAGGAGCTGCGAGAAGCCATGGAAAAAGAAGCAGCGGACAAAGCTGTAATTATAGAGCAAGCTAGGCTGAAGCTGAAGAGAAAGCAGGATGAGACGGAAGATAAAATCGGGGAGGCCGTGTTTAATAAGGTGAGTCACAAGCCTCCAAAGCAATTGAAGCTTGGAGATACTGTTAAGATAGTCAACCTCAATCAAAAGGGATATGTTTTGACGCTCCCTGATGAGCAGGGCAACCTCATGGTTCAGGCTGGCATCATGAAGGTTAATGTAAATTTAAACAATCTAGCAATGGATCAAGAGGAAAAGCAGAGTGCTAAGAAGCAGGTAAATTTGAATCTAAGCAGTGAAAAAGCTCGATCGATTTCTACACAGATAGATGTTAGAGGGCAAAGCTTGGATGAGGCTCTGATGAATGTAGACAAATATATTGATGATGCATATTTGGCTGGAGCAGGACAGATCACCATCGTTCACGGTAAAGGCACAGGTGTATTGAGAGCTGGGATTATGCAGAGCTTGCGCAGTCATCCTCATGTAAAATCAGTCAGAGGAGGGGCATACAACGAGGGTGGTGCCGGTGCAACGATAGTAGAGGTTAAAGGTTAGGTGAAGCAAATGAATATACTTGTAAGTGCATGTCTGCTGGGTGTGAATTGCAAATACAACGGCAACAACAACAAGGTTGAGAAGCTGCTGGAGCACATGCAAAACGTAACATTAATACCCATTTGCCCTGAGCAGCTTGGAGGACTGACTACCCCTAGGCCACCGGCAGAGTATGTTGAAGAAGCAAAGATCTTAAATAATATAGGCATTGATGTGACAAAGGAATTCGCAATTGGTGCAGAAGAAACCCTTAGAATAGCAAAGCTTTGCAACTGCAGCTTTGCCATCCTAAAAGAAAGAAGCCCTTCTTGCGGCAGCAAGCAAATATACGATGGAAGCTTCCAAGGGAAGGTGAAGGATGGAATGGGCGTGACCGCTCGTTTACTGGAGCAGAACGGTATTAAGGTATACAGTGAAGAAAATTTTGAAGAGATATTATAAGGACGCTATGCGTCCTTATTTATTTGTTCATCTATAAATTTCAAGAATAGGTTGCTAAGTGGAGATAAAGGTCTATTTGCCATGTGTATGATATAGAAGGCCCTTGAAAGATCAAGACCTTCTATATCAAAGGCTTTTAGCAAACCACAGCGTACATAGTCCTGTACGCTCAATTGAGACATGATAGAAACACCCAAGCCCATACTAACACTTTGTTTGATTGCTTCTATGCTGTTCATTTGCGCTATGATATTTATAGAGCTTTTATGTATTCCGCTTTCCTCAATTATTCTCTCAAATTCATGTCTGGTTCCTGACCCGGTCTCTCTGATTATAAAGCCTTCCATAGCAATGGTGCTGAAGGGGATTTTCTCTTTATTAATAGCTGCATACTTTTCATTGTTGGCAGTGATAAGCACCAGTTTATCTTCTGCCAGCTTATTGCAGCATAGCTTGGCGCTTTGAACCTTGGTACCTACTATGCCAATTTCATATTTCTTCTCTAAAATGGCTGCAGTCACTTCTTCTGAATCCATCTGGACAATAGAAAAGCTTATATCTTGATATTTAAATAAGAAGCTCTTCATGAGTCTTGGCAATATAATCTGACTGGGAACTGTAGATGCAGCGATCTCAATTTTGCCTTTTACGCTGTTATTGTAGCTGCTTAAAGAAAATATTGCATTGTCTCTTATATTCATCAAATTCGCTGCATGCTCGTAAAACAATCTGCCCGCCTCTGTAGGTTCAATATCCTTACCGGAGCGGTCGATCAGCTTAATGCCCAGTTCTTTTTCTAAGGAACTTATGTGAGCACTTATAGTAGGTTGAGTAAGGTATATCGCATCCGCTGCTCTTGAAAAGCTTTTGTGCCTCACCACATAAACAAAAGCCTCTATTTGCTTAAAGTCCATCATGCACCTCTTATTGTTAATTATCAAACTATCTTTATTTTATAGTACATTGCTTTAGGGGTTATGTCAAAAAGATTAATAATTGCTATTTAGTATATAAATAAGATAATATAAATGTATATGTAATAAATGTTTGTCGAAGAAATAGGGTTACAAAAATGTATGTTTTATGACAAATGAATCAAGAAAAAGCTTTGTACAAAACATATACATAATAGTTAAGTGATAAGAGGTGAAAGCACATGAGCAGCAAAGAGGTAGTTGCTACCTTTGATAATACACACCACGCACTTCGTTTTGAAAAGACGTTGAAGGAGAATCAGATCAAGCTCACTGTTATGCCAGTACCTAGAGAAGTATCAGCAAGCTGTGGTTTATCAGTCAAGTTTGATATAGTGGAGCTGGAAAATGTGAGGGTGTTGATGACAAGTAATGAAATATTGGTGAAGAAATATTATGAAATTATTTTAGAAGACAGCAAGAGAAGGTATTTAGCATTAGAATAAATACCTTCTCTTGCTTTAGATACATATGATATATTAATACTGCAATAAATAGCAACAATCAGTAAACATGACGCATTTAAGGTGAATTTTGTAATATACCGAAGAATATATTGCTTTACAACTAAACTAAATAGTTTTAAACTAATTTTGTTGTAATGTGTAGAAAAGACTTCTATTAAAGTATTTATAATTTAGGAGGTCTTTTATGAAATGCATAGTCGGAATACTTGTTTAAGTAGAATTAGATATTCCTATGCATTATAAAATAATGTACAAGTATATGAGGAGATGAAAACTTGAAAATAAGAAAGAAAATTTTTTTTAGAAACTTAATTATATTGGTTGCTTTGATAGCGATGGCTGGATATGGTTATTTCTATTACTTTCTAAATTCCCTAAGTGTTGCTGGTGGAGCAGAAGGTTATCCTGTACCAGGGAAAAGAGTGAATGTACTGGTAATAGGTGTTGCCAACGGTTTGGCAGACACGATGATGCTAGCCAGCTTCAACCCGAGGTCCAAGGATATCCAGATATATTCTATTCCAAGAGACACCTACTATGCGAGAAAAGGTGTAAGTGGTACAGCACAACGTAAAATCAATGCTTCTTATGGCAAGGGTAAGGCAGAGGGCGTAGTAAAAAGCGTAGAAGGACTAACGGGAGTACCAGTGAATTATTATGTACAAATAGACTACAACGCTGTTGAGAACATTGTAGATGCAATAGGTGGTATAAAGATAGAAGTGCCAGCAAATATGAATTACGATGACCCGGCTGATGATTTGAAGATTCATTTTGAAAAGGGACAAGTTATTAAGAGTGGAGAAGACATCGTAAAAATACTTCGTTGGCGTAAGAATAACAAAGGCGGGGGATATGCTGAAGGGGATTTGGGACGAATCGGAATGCAGCAGGAGGTTGTAAAGCTTGGTATTGAAAAGGTTATTAAAGGGAATTTGGTATTGAACTTTATGAAGCTTCAAGGACCTATCCAAGAAAATGTAAAGACCAACATGACTCCTAAGCAAATGATGTTTTATATAACAAAAGCAAGTACAGTGAAATCTGAAAATATTAGCCTGCAGACACTACCCGGCGGAACAAAGAATATTAACGGTTTATCCTTCTTTGTTGTCAATAATGCTAAAATGCAGGATATGCTGAAAGATCTCTTGGAAGACAATTAGAAATTTATAGCTAAGTTGACAATAATTGAGAAATAAAATATACTCAATTTAGATAAATTGACAAGGGGGAAAGGCAATGTTCAATAGTGTACAGGAAGTTAAAAGCTATTGTCAGGAGAATCATATTAAGATTATTGATTTCAAAATTTCTGACTTGGCAGGCAGATGGCACCATTTATCAATACCGGCCGATAGATTTAGCGAGAAGGTTATGACAGATGGCATAGGATTTGATGGCTCCAGCTATGGCTTTATGACAATTGAAAAGAGTGATATGGTATTTATTCCTGATTTAAGTACAGCATTTGTTGACCCATTTTGCGAAGTTCCCACATTAAGTATGATTGGTAATATATATTCACTGGAGAAAAAAATACACAGATATCAAGGAGACCCGCGATTTATTGCAGAAAAAGCGGAAAAATACATGAAGGAAACAAATATAGCGGATCAAAACATAATAGGACCTGAATTTGAGTTCTATATATTTGACAGCGTATCTTATGAAAACAAGCCAAATCATATGGAAGCTACTGTTGATTCCATGCAAGCTGGATGGAATACCAACGATATGATCAACAATCAAGGCTATAAGGTTGGTCACAAAGGCGGCTACCATGTTGCATTACCCCATGATATTACTCATAATTTAAGAACAGATATGTGCTTATTGCTGGAGGAACTTGGGGTTCCCGTAAAATACCATCACCATGAGGTTGGTGGTCCTGGTCAAGTAGAAATAGAAGTAGAATTTGGTACAATGAAGAATATGGCAGACAAAACCCTGCTATTGAAATATGTAGTAAAGAATTTGGCAATTGAACGTGGCAAGTCGGCTACATTTATGCCAAAACCAATTTTCGGAGAAGCAGGAAGTGGTATGCATGTGCATATGCAGCTTTTTAAGGATGGAAAACCCTTATTCTATGATGAAAACGGATATTCTGGCTTAAGTCAGACAGCATTGTATTTTATAGGAGGATTGCTGAAGCATTCACCGGCATTGCTGGCTTTTACCAATCCAAGTACAAATTCCTACAAGAGATTGGTACCAGGCTATGAGGCACCTGTCAGCATATGCTATGCAACCTCAAACAGAAGCTCAGTCATTAGGATCCCAGGCTATGCAAACAGACCGGAAAACAAGCGTTTTGAATTTAGACCATCTGATGCGACCTGTAATCCTTATCTTGCTTATTCAGCAATGCTTATGGCTGGTTTAGATGGAATAATTAATAAGATAGATCCTGTAGCAGAAGGCTTTGGACCTTATGATGTAAATATATATGAGCTTGATGAAGAAGAGAAGAAGAAAATCAAAGGACTGCCAAAGAACCTGGAAGAAGCCTTGGAAGCCCTGAAGGATGATTATGACTTCTTGCTTCAAGGTGGCGTATTTACAAAAGAATTGATTGACACATGGATCAAAACCAAATTTGAAAAGGATCATAAAAAAATTAGCATCATTCCTCATCCGGAAGAATTTGCAATGTATTACGATCTATAAATTACAAAATCATCAAGCTAAGCTTGATGATTTTTTTTCTTATGAAGTATAATGAATATAGAAAGAAAAGAGGAGTGATATTATGGAACAAATAATCAAAAATACAGTTGATGCTTTAAAGAAGAACAATTTTGATGTCAGATACTATGAAACTTCAAAGGAAGCTGTTGATGAACTGCTAAAGGAAATCAAACCTGAAGAGACAGTAGGCATAGGTGGTTCCATGACGATTAAAACCTTGGAGCTTGACCGTCTTCTCAAGGAGCGAGGCAATGCGGTACATTGGCACTGGTTGGAAGCTACACAAGAGGATATGGATAAAGCAAGGCATACAGCTGCCAATGCAGATGTGTACTTAACCAGCACCAATGCTTTGACACAGGATGGAAAGCTTGTAAATACAGATGGAATGGGGAATAGAGTAGCTGCAATGTTTTATGGTCCCAAAAAGACAATTATTGTATGCGGTTCAAATAAAATTGCAGAAAATGTTGATGCTGCCATGGAGAGAATAGAAAACAATGCTTTTAAGAATGCCAGAAGATTGAAGCTTAACACTCCATGTGCAATAAATCAAAGCTGTATTGACTGCAATAGCCCTCAAAGAATGTGCAATATTACGACTATAATACGAAAGAAGCCTATGAGGAAGGATATCATGGTAGTTATAATAAATGAAGAACTAGGTTATTAAAATATACATAGTTTTTTATGTATTTATTTGCAAATATAACTAAATCAAAGACAATTGTTAAGAAAATTACACAATTTTTTTCGTTGCAAAATTATTTTAAGTATACAAAAATTATTGTAAGTCTGTTATAATAATTAGTATATTAAGTAAAAATAGTTATGTCCATACTGGACTTCAATGGATTAAAATAACAAGGAGTGATTATATGATTACAAATTTCAATGAACTTCTTGATGCTGCAAAAAAGCAAGGAGTTATGAGATTAGCAGTTGCAGCGGCTCAAGATGCTGATGTACTGAAGGCTGTTGCAGAAGCTAAGGAAATTGGGTTGGTTGAACCAATATTGGTTGGAGATCAGCAAAAAATTATCGAAATGATGGAAAAACTCAACATCACAAGTGAACTATATGAAATAATTGATGAGCCTGATTTAACCCTTGCTGCAAGAAAAGCAGTGGAGCTGGTTAGCACTGGAGAAGCTGAATTTCTTATGAAGGGAATCCTTCAGACAGCAGACATATTAAGAGCTGTTTTAGATAAGGAAATTGGCTTGCGTACAGATAACCTATTAAGCCATGTTATGGTTTATGAAGTACCAAGCTATCATAAGCTTCTATTCTTAACAGATGGCGGTATGAATGTAGCGCCGGACTTAAATCAAAAGGTTCAAATTTTAGAAAATGTCATTACAGCATGTAAGGCTTTGGGCATGGATAAAGTGAATGCGGCTTGCTTGGCCGGTGCAGAGGTGGTAAATCCAAAAATCCAAGCCACTGTAGATGCCAAGGAGATAGCTGATATGAAGGATAAATGGGATGCTATGGGTGTATCTGTAATTGGACCTGCAGCCCTTGATTTGGCTATAAGCAAGGAAGCCTGTGAACACAAAGGCTATCATGCAGAGGGTGCTGGAGATGCAGACATACTATTGGTTCCATATTACGAAGTTGGAAATGCCTTGGGCAAATCCTTAACATACTTTGCAGGTTCCAAGTCTGCTGGTATCATTATGGGTGCCAAGGCGCCGATTGTTCTTGTTTCCAGAGCTGATTCCTCAGAAGCAAAGCTTTTATCCATTGCACTTGGAAGCTTGATTTCAGGTCAGAAAATACCGAAGGTTAAATCCTGTGGCAGCAGTTGCAGCGGCTGCAGTGGTAGTGGACATTAAATAATCAACAATAAAATAATAATAAATTAATTGGGTTTCGCACTTTTAGATTAATATATAAAAATTTCAGAAGTGCGAAACAGATATGTAAGGGGGAAAAATATTGAAGAAGTTAATGTCAGGTAACGAAGCAATTGCCAGAGGTGCTTATGAAGCTGGAGTAACAGTAGCAGCAGCATACCCTGGTACACCAAGTACAGAAATACTTGAGCATATGGTAGACTACAAGGAGAATATTTACAGTGAATGGGCTCCAAATGAAAAGGTAGCGTGTGAAGTTGCAATTGGTGCATCCATAGCTGGTTCAAGAAGCTTAGCAGCTATGAAACACGTAGGGGTTAACGTTGCTGCTGACCCAATTTTTACTTACGCTTACCTTGGCGTAAATGGTGGTTTTGTATTAGTAACTGCTGACGATCCAAGCATGCACAGCTCACAGAATGAGCAAGACAACAGATACTATGCAAAGTTTGCCAAAATGGCATTGATTGAGCCAAGTGACAGTCAAGAAGCAAAGGATTTTTTAAAGGAAGCATACAAAATAAGCGAAGAGTTTGATATTCCTGTGCTTTATAGAGTAACTACCAGAGTATGTCACAGCAAAAGCATCGTAGAATTAGGGGAAAGAGAAGAAGTAGGCTTTAAGCCATATACAAGAAGATTGGATAAATTCGTTGCTACACCAGCAAATGCTAAGATTGCTCACGGTGTACTTGAAAAGAAGCTAAAAGCTTTAGAGGCGTATGCAAATACATCACCACTTAACTTGGCTGAATATAATGAAAATACAAATATCGGTATTGTTACTGCAAGCGTAGCTTATCAATATGCAAAGGAAGTTTTCGGAGATAAGGCTTCCTACTTAAAGCTAGGCTTCACTTATCCGCTTCCAATGGACATGATAAGAGATTTCGCTTCCAAGTTTGATACAGTTTATGTTATAGAAGAATTAGAGCCATTTATGGAAGAACAAATGAAGGCTGCCGGCATCAAATGTATCGGTAAAGAGCTAATACCTAACATGTATGAGCTAAACCCGGATATTGTTGCCAAAGCACTTCTTGGTATAAATACAGAGAGCAAAACAGTTGATACAAATGTAGTTGCTAGACCTCCTGTACTTTGTGCAGGCTGCCCGCACAGAGGTTTCTTCTACACAATGTCAAAGAAGAAGAACACTGTTATAGCTGGTGATATCGGCTGTTACACATTGGGAGCAATGCAACCTCTTGAGGCAATGGACTCTGTTATCTGCATGGGTGCTGGTATCAGCGCTGCTATGGGTATGGCAAAATCCTTTGAAGTAACAGGCAGAGATACAAAGGTATTTGGGGTAGTTGGGGATTCAACCTTCTTCCACTCTGGAATCACGGGTGCCATTGATGTTGTATACAATAAGGGTAAAATGATCCCGGTTGTACTAGACAACAGCATTACTGGTATGACGGGTCACCAGGAGAATCCAGGTACAGGCAAGACGTTAATGGGTGAAGATACAATTGCACTTGACCCAGTAGATGTATTAAAGGCAATCGGTTACAAGACTGTTGCAGTAGTAGATCCATGTAATCTTAAGGCAATGAATGACACTGTAGAAGAAGCGATGCAGGCAACTGAGCCTTATGCCATCGTTACAAAGAGACCATGTGTATTAATTAAGGGACTTGCACCTTTCAAGACAAAATGCGAAGTCGTTTCTGACAAGTGCAAGAAGTGCAAGATGTGCTTAAAGGTTGGATGTCCAGCAATATCCTTTAAGAATGGGGTTTCATATATTGAACAATCCATGTGCGTAGGCTGTGATGTTTGTATGCAGGTATGCAAGTTTGATGCAATTGTAAAGGTTGGTGAGCAATAATGAAAGTGACTAAAAATATATTATTGGTAGGCGTTGGCGGCCAAGGTATCATATTGGTTAGTAAAATGCTGACTGCCGGACTTATGAAGGCTGGATATGATGTTAAGATGTCCGAGGTTCATGGTATGGCGCAAAGAGGCGGTAGTGTTACTACACAGGTTAGATTTGGCGAGAAGGTTTACTCATCAATAATAGGCAAAGGTCAAGCGGATATACTTGTTTCCTTTGAAAAGATGGAAGCAGCCAGATGGATTGAATATCTTAAGCCTGAAGGTACAGTGGTAGTTAATAGATATGAGATTCCATCCATGCCTATAGCAACTGGTAAGGCAGAGTATCCACAGAATGTTCTTGAAGCCCTTGAAAAAGAATTCAAAACAGTTACACTTGATGCTGGTCAAGCGGCTATTGAAGTTGGTAACATCAGAACGCAAAACATCGTATTGTTTGGTGCATTGGTAAAAGCATTAAACTTGAACGAAATTGATTGGATAGAAATACTTAGAGAGAACCTACCTTCAAAGATGGTTGATATCAATATAAAGGCTTTCCAAAAAGGATTAGAACTTTAACAGCAAAAGCTATAAAGAGGGAATGGATGATGTAAGAATCCATTCCCTCTTTGTTTTATGCTATAATATATATACTAAGCTTTGACTGGAGGCACAAATCATGGTGATAAAATATAACGAGGCAAAAGATGTCCCCCACTTCAATAA
>Ga0154410_1125_pt2 | contig 22020 bp, 19 predicted proteins | sample RifGroB2_FD_115914 | JGI IMG/M metagenome (GOLD analysis project Ga0154410, IMG submission 115914) | Clostridiales bacterium GWB2_37_7
ACCTTGGTGCCTTATCTTGCCAAAGCAGGAGAGCTAAAGACCAAGCCGACGCAGCACAGCGTAAAGGAGCTGCGAAGCATAGGTATTCAACCGGACATCATCGTTTGCAGAACAGAAAAGCCTTTATCAGAGGATATGAAGGATAAGATTGGTTTGTTCTGCAATATAGAGGGTGACTCTGTCGTTCAAAATACAGATGCAGATACACTATATGAGGTTCCGCTGCTGCTGCACAAGGAGGGCTTGGACGCGTTGATCATAAAGAAGCTAGGACTGAATTGCGGCGATGCGGATTTAACAGCTTGGATTGAAATGGTTAACAAGGAAAAAAATCTGAAGCAAGAGGTAAACATTGCACTAGTAGGCAAGTACGTTGAGCTTCGGGATGCATACAAATCTGTAGCAGAAGCCTTAGGACATGGCGGTTTGGCAAACGATACCTGCGTACATATTAAATGGGTTCATTCTGAAGAGGTTGATGAGAACAACTACAAGGAGCTGCTGAATGAGGTTGACGGGATCATCGTACCCGGCGGCTTTGGCAACAGAGGCATTGAGGGCAAGATTCTTTCTGCAAAATACGCTCGTGAGAACAACGTGCCGTATTTTGGAATATGCCTGGGCATGCAAATTGCAGTCATAGAGTATGCCAGAAATGTATTAAACCTCAAGGATGCCAACAGCACAGAGCTGGATGAAAATACAGCCCATGGAGTCATCCATTTGATGCCGGATCAAGCGGATATAGATGAAAAGGGCGGCACCATGCGATTGGGACTGTACCCCTGCAAGCTCTTTGCAGACACAAAGGCTATTGAAGCTTATGAAGATGAATTGATATTTGAACGGCACAGACATAGATATGAGGTCAACAATGAATATAGGGAAATGCTGGTAGAGAAGGGCTTGATACTCAGTGGTCTCTCACCGGATGAGAGATTGGTAGAAATGGTGGAGCTTAAAGACCATCCTTGGTTTGTAGGCTGCCAGTTCCACCCCGAGCTAAAGTCCAGACCAAACAAACCCCATCCGCTGTTCAAACAGTTCATCAAAGCATCACTAGCAAATAAATCGTAGGGGTCGGTTTCCACGCCGACCCGCTTATGACCCGCAATTTTTACAGTTGTGTTACATATGACTGGAATACATTGACTGTCAACACAACTGTTGCTATAATTTGTATAGGTGATAAACGGGGGCAATCCCCAAATATTACACTAAAGTACATATATAACGAGGAGGTTGTATTGATGAAGAAAACATTAGCGATTCTTCTTGCATTAGCACTTGTATTCTCAAGCGTTACAGTTGCTTTCGCAGAAGAAGCACTTCCAGCTGATGCTGCGGCAGTTAAAGGCCTTGGCATGCTAGTTGGCGCAGGTAACGGCGTTACAGTTGACTATTTAAAAGTTGCTCCAACAAGAATCCAAGCAGCTATCATGGTATTAAGACTTAAGGGTCTTGAAGATGCTGCAAAGGCATTCACAGGCACAGATAACTTTGCAGATGCTAACACAGCAGCATGGGCAGCTCCAATAATGGCTTACCTAAAGGCTAACCCACAATTGGGTTGGATAGGTAATGCTGGAAGCTTCAATCCTAACGGCGAAATGGACGCTAAGTCATATTACAAAGTTATGCTTGAAACTCTTGGTTACAAGCAAAACACAAATGAAGTTATAGGCGATTTCACATATGCTAACACATTAGAATTCGCAGCTTCAAAAGGCCTAAAGAACGTTGCATCCGTACTTAGCTTCACAGTTAACGATTTAGCTACAGCTACAGTTGAAACTTTAAAGGCTACAGTAAAAGGTTCAGAAAAGTCTCTTGCAGCTTCATTGGTAGACGCTAAAGTTATATCAATGGACAAAGCAGTAGCAGCTGGTGTTTATACAGTAGCTCCAGTAGTATTGGCAGTTCAATCAGTAAACGCTACTAACCTTAAAGAAACTGTTGTAACTTTCAACAAGGAAGTTAATGAAAAGTCAGCAGAAACTAAAGGCAACTACAAACTTGACGATGAAGCAATCGCAGGTACAGTTGAACTTAATGCTGACAAGAAGTCCGTAACAATTACTTGGGATGCTAGTCTTGACAATCAAACTGAGTATGATTTAACAGTTTCAGATGTTCTTGACGCTGCAGGCGTAGAAATTGATGAAGTTACAGTTACTTTCCTAGCTAACGACGTAACTCTTCCAGTAGCACAAAGCTTAACATTAGTTGGCCCTAACAAGTTAAAGCTTGTTTTCAGTGAGCCAATTAACGAGGATGTATTATTAGTTGATGATTATTCAATTACTGTTGAAGATGAAGACTTCGATTATGAAGTTTCAGGCTGGACAGTTGAAGGAAATGAAGTTACTATAGAGCTTAGCGATGATGAACTTGAAGTAGGCACTTACAGTGTTGAAATTTCAGATTTCAGAGACTATGCTAACTTAAAGAATCTTAAGAAGACATTTGCACTTGTTTATGCAAAGGATACTACTGCTCCTGTAGCAACTGTTAAAGAAGCTACTCAAACTAAGGTAGTTGTAGAATTCAACAAGCCAGTTTACAATGGTGAAGCAGGTAATGCTCAACCACTAACTGTTGATTTCTTCTACCACACTTATACTTCATTCAAACCAGGCGCTGTCAAAACAACTAACGATCAAAAGTTCACTCTTTACTTTGATAAAGATGAAGCTGTAGATGCTGGCTTAACATGGGCAACTGATAATGGTGAAGAGTTTGATGAAAGACCATTGCCAGAAGGCGCTGTTAAGTTTGTAATTGTTGCAGATGCTAAAGATGATATAACTGACGGTTGGGGCAATGAGCTTGCAAACAATATCAGCTTTAACCTTACAATATCAGCTGACACAACTGCTCCAATGGTTACAGATATAGAAGTTGAAGAAGACCAAAAAACTATCAAAATTTACTTCAGTGAAGATATAAAGACAGTAGATGAAGATAACTTCACAATAGTAAATGAAGATGGTGAAGATGTACCATTCTCATATGTTACCTATTATCCAAATACTAATGATGATGATGAGTATTATGTAACTTTAAAACTTGATGAAGTGTTCAACGGCGAATTATCAATCACTATAGAAGACGTAGTTGACAAAGCATTAGAAGAAAATGAAATTGCAAAAATTACAAAGAAGGTTACTGTTAAAGATCAAATTGCACCAAACTTTGAAACTGATACAACAACTATAATTGGTGTTAATAAGAATCTTGCTACTGAAAAAGACTACATCTACGTTACTTTCGAAGATGATATGGCTACATCAGGAACTTACTCAGTTCTTAACAAAGACAATTACCAATTACTAAGAAATAACGTATATTATGATCTTGGTAAAGATGATAAGATTGCTACTTTCGGCGGCAACGACAAGATAAAGATTACTCTTGATGATGCTAGTTTATTCGATGTTGCTGGAGACGGCGGCGTAGGATTAGCAGCAGATGTATATCTAGTTATTGGTAGAGTAGCAGATGCTCTTGGAAACAAGGCTGAAGTATTCGGATTAACTAATATGCTAGTAGCAAAAGAAACTTCACCAATAATAACAGCTGTTAAGACAATAGCAGAGAAGACAATTGAGATCACAATCAATGGTGAGTTAAAGGCTGTTAACAAGTCATACATCACTGTTGTAAATGGTGCAGCTTCAGGCGACCTATACTCAATTAAATCATGGAGTGTTGATGACGGTAAAACAGTCATCACTGGTATACTTCCATCAAGCTTAAAGCTTAGTGATTCAGCTTATACAGATATAACTGTAATGCTAGCTGATAAAAAGTTTGAAACAATTTCTGGAACAAAGGTAGATGCCTTCACATTTGCAAAAGCAGGTGTAAAAGATGGCTATGCTCCAACTATTGCTAAGGTTAGCAGCAAGTATAAGATAGCTAAGACTGCAGAAAAGACATTCACAATTGAATTTGACGAAAACTTAGATAATAGCGTTGATTACTTGTTTGCACAAGACTTAGTTGTTAAGAACTCAAAGGGTGATGTACTTGTAGCAGGAGTGGATTACACAACTACATCTTTAAATAAGGTTATTACTGTAGTAATTGAAAACACTTCAAAGGCTAAGGTTGGAAACTACAAGGTTTACTCAAATGATACTATTAAGTACATTAGAGACCTAAACAAAACTAAGGCTAATGCATTCACAAGCTCATTTACTGTTGAAGACTTAGTATTAGTTCCACAACCATAATTATTACTAATCAAAACCTGTTGTAGAAATACAACAGGTTTTTTCTCATTAAGCCTAAAAATCAAGTATTTGCAACGCATCACAGAATAGGTTACAATAGTACTAAGAAGATATTTTGGGGGAATTACTGTGCGGAAGCTTACCTTTGAAAGAGCAGTTTTGATTGTATTTATATTGATAATACTGATCACAACTTCAGATATAACAGGGAAATACATCAATAAGTTTATAGTAGGCTTCAATAAGCCCGTTGTAAGCAGTGAGACTAGGTCAAATTTGGGATTTGCGACCTTGCTTATGAATGCCGATGGTCTATTCAAGAATGGCGATTTTGAAGCTGCAGCGAAGGCTTATCTTACTATGACTCTAAATAATACGTTAAACCCGGAGCAGAAGCTTCACGCATATTTCCGATTGGGAATCAGTCAGTTCAATCTTCAAAATTATGACTTGGCTATGGACAGCTTCATTAAGGTGACAAGCTTCAATCCAAATGACTCTGTAGCCTATAACAATGCAGCAGTCAGTGCATACAGAGAAAAAGACATGGAGAAAGCCATAGAGCTTCAGCAAAAAGCCTTAGAGAAGCTGCCTGCTGTAGAGTATTACTATAACCTCGCCAGAATGTATGAAGACAATGAGGAATACGAGCTGGCTGCAGATAATTTTCTTGTCGTAACCAAGGGAGAGCAAAACATTACAAAGACAGAGCGCATAGATCCTGTTCGTGTGAAGGAAAAGGTAGCGAGGCTGCAATCCAAGATGGGAGAGTCCGTAAGTGAAACAGAGAATAATGTGCTCATTGTACTTAAGCTAAAGGATACAAGAGAAATACTCACCATTAACGATAGTGAAATGCAATTGAAGCAGGGCGACTTCACCGTACAAGTTGAAAGCGACAAAAATACAAAAAAAATAGTTGCTGAATACGATCGGGAGAAGTATGATCCCTATGGTTTGATTACAGAACTGCTTTGGACAGTATACAAGAATGACAAAGCCTTATACAAAAAAACCAGTGATGAAATTAGTGTTAATGCAAGTGCTGGAGGCGACTACGATGTAAAGCTCAGTATAAAATACAATGGCAATAAGGAAATGGTATCCACAAAGACTGTAAGCATCAAAGAGAATTATAGTACTATTGACAACGGCTCAAAGGATGATATAGTAGTTGCTTCGCCAGTAGTTGGTGATATAAAATTCAACCTTCTTGCAACATACGAGCAGCTGTTTGAAAGCAGCTTCGATGTAAGCAGGTCGGGGTATACAGACAAAAACAGTGTAGTCTGGGGTAAAGACCGAGGAGTAGAAACCTCACACAACAAAAAGCTTTCGGTAGATAAAGCAAGCTCCTTGGTAGTCAGCAACAACTCAGACAAGGATGCAGGACTGTGGATTAATTTGGACTCACTGTTGAAGAATGGAAATATGAAAGGTAAAATAATCCGCATTAGCTTTTATGGCAGGAAGATTACAGACAATGCAGATCTGTTTGTCAGCGCGAGAGTAAAAATGAATGATATAATCGCTACGACAAAAGAGAGGTTTTCACCGCCCTTCCAGTTTGAAGAAAATTCAATTAGCGTCTATATTCCAGAAGCTGCCAGCGGGCTTACAGTAAGTATAAAGACCATAGCAAATGAACAATTTAATATAGATGCATTTGCTGTTATTGATTAGGGAGAAAGGACTGAAGGATATTTCTCTAGGGTAAGTAATTAGGGGTATGAGCAGCAATGAAAATAATTTAACCGGAATAAGCAATCCTGTTATTCCGGTTAGATTATTTTCATTAATTGTAATGTCCTTTGCAGCTTGCAATATAGATGTTTTCATCATCAATACTATAAATAAGCCTATGAACATCTGTAATCCTTCTACTCCAATACCCAGACAACTCATGCTTCAGAGGTTCTGGTTTTCCCATTCCTTCATTCCCATTTCTTTCTATATCTCTTATTAGCTCATTGATTTTCTTTAATACTTTTTTATCCTCTGATTGCCAATGTAAATAATGCTCCCACGCTATATCTGAAAAAACCTTACTCATCGATTAACTCTCGTTTCTGTCCTTTGCCCATTTTTAGTTGTTCAATGGACTTTAAAAGTTCGTTATAATAGATGGGATTTCTTCTCACATATAAATTTTCTAACAGATTATTATATTCGGATTCAGACATCATAACTACGTTGTCACCACGCTCACGAGTAATAATAATTGTTTCGAAGTCATTTGTTGCTTTATCACAGTAATCTTTAAAATTCTGCCTTACAATCGAGTAACTTGTCGCTATCATAAAATCACCTCCACATTTATATTGTACAATACATTGTACAATTATGCAAGAAAAAGTTAACATATATATATGATTAGTAATGGAATGAAAAACTCCCGCTACAATCCTAATTCTTTGCCTTTTGTAAATATTTCATCGAATGTTGCAACACAAATACAATATTCGCCTGGTAAGTATGCTGTTCTTTTGCTGACATTGATTTCTATCTGATGTTTTTGAAGCTGTTTGTTTCAACTATGTTCTATCTATATATTGCATAATACAATTAAATTTTAATAAATTTCAAAACTTTTTCAAAACTTTTACGTATAAAATATGTAATATAAAGATAAATAATGTAATTGTATTTGAGAGGAGACCTGGAATGAAGAACAAAAAGACTTTTTTTATAATTGGTGGCATAGTAGCGCTAGCAATTATATTAACAATTGTCAAAGTAGTCTCGGCAAGCAAAGGCAGCATCAAAGAGGTTGATGTTGCAAAGGCTGCCAAAATGGACTTGCTTCAATCTATCGCCGTAACAGGCAATATCGAAGCCAACAACAAGGAAGACATAACCCTAAGCAATATGCAGAAGGTGACAGCGGTACTGGCGGCTGAGGGTCAGCAAATCAAAGCGGGGGCTGTAATAGCAAAGATAGATACCACCGACTATAAATATCAGCTGGATAAGGCTGAGATGAGCTATGAGATCACCAAGCTTAATCTTGACATGGCAAAAAGCAACCTGAACAACCTGGTAAATGTAAAAAGCATAAGCAATAAGAAGAATGTAGAAAACGCAGTACAGCAAGCGCAGATCAATTTGGACACCATCAAAAGCAATCTTGCTGAAGCAAAAAACAGATTGGATCAAAACCAAATTTTATTCAACAATGGAGTCATTTCCACTCAAGAATACGATGCATCCCTCAAGACAGCAGCTGACCTGGAAAATCAAGTCAAGCTGGCTGAGATACAGCTGGAGAATGCAAAATTGAATTTATCAGATTACAACGTAGACAATAAGTCTCAAGTAGATCAGCAGCGCAATCAAGTGCAGCAGCTTACAAAACAGCTGGAAGGCGCCAAGGCTGATATACAAAACGTTGAGAGCAAACTTGAGACAGGTGAGATTAAGGCAAACATTGACGGCAAAATAGTAAAGCTCAATATAAAGCCAAATCAATATCCTACACAAGAAAACAACAGGATAACAGTATATGACCTATCGCAATACAAGGTTAATGTAAGTGTGAGCCAATACGATGCCATCCAAATAAATGAGGGGCAACAGGCTGTCATAACGGTAAAGGGCTTGGACAAAAGCTATGATGGAAAAGTAATCGGCATTGGCGAAGCGGCGGAAATTACCTATACAGGTACAAATAAAGAAGCCAAGGTAGATATCGAGGTAGTAATCAGCAATCCGGATGATAAAATCAAGGTGGGCTATGAAGCTGATGTCGAAATAATACTAATGGAAATAAAGGAAACTGTGGCAGTCAATCTTGAAGCAATACAAAAGGATAAGGATGACAATAGCTTTATCTACATAGTAGAAGACAACAGGGCTGCAAAAAGAATAGTAAAAACAGGCACAGAAACAGAGTTTGATATACAGATACTAGATGGCTTGCAAGCCAATGAGACATATATCAAGAACCCTCCTGCAGCATTAAAAGAAGGAGACAGAGTGAAAGCGGCAGGTGGTAAGTAAGATGATCATACAAATAGAAAACCTACGGAAGACTTATGATACCGGCAAGATCCAGGTTGAAGCCCTAAAGGGTGTAAACTTTGAGGTCAATGAGAAAGAATATCTGGCGGTTATGGGTGCGTCTGGTTCCGGCAAGTCAACTCTGATGAATATATTAGGGTGTTTGGACAGACTGACAGAGGGTAGATATATACTGGGAGGTCAGGACGTCTCTACCATGGATGATAGAGAATTGGCAATCGTTCGAAACAAAAAGATAGGCTTTGTGTTTCAGGCCTTTAATCTTCTCCCCAGACTTACCGCACTGGACAATGTCATGCTCCCCATGATGTATGCAGGCTTTAGCAGAGCAGACAGAGCAAAGGCTGCCAAGCTTGCTCTAGCACGTGTTGGTCTAGAGGACAGGATGGATCACAGACCCAATGAGCTGTCCGGCGGACAGAAGCAAAGAGTAGCCATAGCGAGAGCTCTCGTCAACAATCCTGCAATCATATTGGCAGATGAGCCCACAGGCAACCTCGATACAAAGTCCAGTGAAGAGATAATGGGTATATTTGAAGGCTTGAACAATGAAGGTGCAACCATCATAATGGTTACACATGAGCAGGATATTGCAATGCATACCAAAAGAAGCATTGTATTTAGAGATGGTCAGATCATTTCAGACAAAATAAATCAAAACAGAATTTTGGGGGGAGGAAATTAGCATGAGCATTATGGAAAGCTTCAGATCCGCTCTTCAAAGTGTAATGGCAAACAAAATGCGCTCCTTCCTCACGATGCTGGGAATCATCATAGGGATATCCTCCGTCATCACCATTGTTTCCATCGGTGAGGGCGGCAAAAAAGCCATAACAGGAGAATTTGAAAATATCGGAACCAATGTAATCAACGTAAGCGTAAAGGCGCGGAACAACAACGTCGAGACCAGAGATTACTTCACCATGAGAGATGCCGAGCTGCTAAAGGAAAAAATCCCCGAGGTAGACACAGTAACACTTTCCAATGGAGACTTTGGCGCAGTAAAGACAGAAAGCAAATCAAAGGATGCTTCCATCAACGGAATCAATGAATCTTATACTGAATTGGTCAAGACGGATATGCTGGAGGGTAGGTTCATAAACGAAAGAGATGTGCAAACCCTTCGTAATGTTATAGTAATAGATGATATTTCTGCCAAAAAGCTGTTTGGCAATCAAAGTGCTGTAGGACAAAGAGTAAAGCTGACAGTAGGGAACAACAACCTCAATGTATCCATAATAGGTGTTACCAAGTCCTCTAACTCAGGCATGGCAGCATTGTTCGGAGACAACATGCCTGCTACGATATATATTCCAATAACCATTAGCGACAAAATTTTGAATCGTACTGAGATAAGCTTTATGGCTGTTACCGTAACTGATATGGAGAAATCTACAGAGATAGCCTCCAAGATTGTGAAATTATTGGAAAAATCTCACAGAAACGAAGGCAAATATGCAGCGGAGGAAGGCTTTAAGGAGCTGGATATAATAAACAATGTGCTGCAGACCTTTACCTTGGTAATAGGCGCTATCGCTGGTATTTCCTTATTGGTAGGAGGCATAGGTGTTATGAATATCATGCTGGTATCGGTTACGGAGAGAACAAGAGAAATAGGTATCCGCAAAGCCTTGGGAGCGCAGAAGAAGGACATCATGCTTCAGTTCCTGACAGAATCCTTAATACTCTGTCTAATCGGCGGTGCAATCGGTATGACCCTGGGAATAACCTTGGGATGGCTTGCTGGCAAGCTTATCAATGTAAGCCCCGGAATATCACTGCAGACTATCCTAATATCCTTTGGATTCTCATCAGCAGTTGGCATTTTCTTCGGATTATATCCGGCCAACAAAGCTGCAAAGCTGGATCCTATTGAAGCTTTGAGATATGAATAGATAGACAGTTTTAAAGCCACTTATTTGATATTAAATGAAGTAAGTGGCTTTGTTTTGTGCTACTTTAAAGTATATCCCTTACTATATTGATTCTAAGTTATGCGTTTCTAGCAGTTCTTTAGGTACTGGATTTTTCCTAGTTCAGTATATGGGACTATGTCTTCGAATAGTACTTTTGAAACTTACTCTTCGGCTTATCTGGCATAGTCATTTCTATTTTCCCACCTGCAAGCAATGGAGCAATATAGGTCTTAATAAAATAAGTTGGTGCTTCAAATCTAAATCTCTCTGCAAGTTCTTCCCTAGAACGTGGCGTAATACAGTAATTTAAAATCTCCTGTTCCATATCAGCATCTTTACTCTGGACAGCTTCCTTTTTATAAAATATAACCTTAAACACTCCGCGTCTGTCTATAAATATAGGGGTCGGCATCCCCGCTTTTTTAAGTTCTGTTATGACTGTGGGAATACCTGAGAAGCGATTTTCTGTATTAATCATTATTTCTAATGCTCCTGCTATATAAGGATTTCTGGTATCTGCAGATACCTTGCCCAAATCGTCTACAGTTATTCTCCCATACAGTCCACCTGGATTTTCTAGTTCTATTCTATCCTCGTACATTACCAAACGTATGGGGGAACGATCTGTATGCACACTGTAATCCCTGTGTATGAGCGCATTTAGTATGATTTCTCTGACTGCCTTTATTGGGTACTCAGGTTTATCCGCACGGATTCCGTCTTCCGTTATTATGGTTTTCACTTTCATATTTCTTCGTACAAAAGCTATTGTACCGTCTAGCATCTGTGGTATAGTGCCTTCTATACGTTTGTTATCTACAAAACGTTCACCCTCATCACCAAGATCTCCTATCTCTTTTCCTTGCACTACCATCGCAGTAACACTAAGCTGTGGAAAAAATTCTTGGGGATATTCGCTAAGCAGCATTAATCCTGCTAGTGTAGGGAGATCACCTTGACACATACCCTGAGTTTCTAATACTCGTTCGCCCTCGAGATTCACTAGATTCTGTTTTTGCCTACGTAGCTTTATCAGATACTCCACCACATTGTCCTCAGACAGGTTTCTTATTGTTGCTCTATCAACAGTACGAAGTTCATCGTGTACTCTTCTTTTAAATGCTTCATAACTATATATTTCATATTCCGTCATAGGCTGGTCTGAATCACCAACACGTATATAAGATCCTCGCAATCTTCCTGCACCTTTATAAAAGCATGGTTTGTCATAAATATCGCATTCTGAAATTTCTGCACTGACTACCAATTTATTTTCTATTTGAGCAACCGTAAACAATGGTCTTACTACAGGTTCCATCTGCAAGGATTGTTCCATCACCTTCTTTTGAAGATCTTGGGCATCATACACACCTACCACATCATATCCAGCATCTTCGTCAATTCCAAAAATAATTATGCCTCCATCAAGCTGATTGGAAAAACTTGATAAAGTATCATAAAGTTTTGACGGTGTACCTCCCGCTGCCTTCTTGAGTTCTATATGCTGCCTTTCGCATTTTTCAGAAGTAACCTTTTTCACTAATTGCAACAATTCTTGTTCTAACACAGAATCACCTCCTATTTATCCCCATTATACTAATATTTTATTAAAACAACAATATTTTATTCATATTTTTTAATATTTTATTAAAATAAATGGTATTTTAGTTAAATTTATATAATATTATCATAAATATTTCACTAAAATATTTTACAGGTTCTCTTAATCTTATAGATTCTTAATTTACCAAGGTAAGAAAAATGAATATAAACTAGCCAATTTTGTGATATAATATTCAAAAGGGGTGTGATATTCTTGGAAGATAAAGTTTTTGAATTAATGAGCAAAATGTATTCCGAAATGACAGGCAAGTTTGGTGAAATAAACAAACAATTCAATGAGCTAAACAAACAATTCAACGAGCTAAACAGGAAGCTTGATGAAAAGGCTGATAAGAGTGATATCGTAAGAATGGAGAATGAATTAAATCCGAAAGTTGAAGCCTTATTTGATGGATATAAACAGCACACTGACATATTAGAGCGTATTGAAAAAGAAGTTTCAAGGCAGGACGAAATCATTATGAGACGAATTAAATAAAATTTTTTAAGGGCAAAGTAGTCAATACTTGCTCTTTATTTTTTTGCATATATGAGTTAGTTAACAGCTTTAGAGGATTTTGTCGGTAATGGCGGCAAGAGTCCGGTAAGGAGTTAATTATTACCTCTTAATAGTTGAATTGCATAATATTTACCAATTTGGTAAGTCAAAAAAATGGACAAAGCCTGTCATTCCGTGTATAATAATGTTAGAGGAAATTACTATATATGATATAAGTTTAACAGGATAAGCAATAATTAATTGTTATAGATTCCATAGATCATATAATTAATCATGATTAAGACGAGACATATAGCTTCTTGGAGGGGGGAATATATGAAGGCATATAGCAGAAAAGCACTATTATTAATAACGGATATAATATTGCTAAATACAGCAATTTATCTGGCTTTAATTATTAGATTTGAAGGAATAATCCCGGCACAGTATATAAATGTGTTTTTAAACACGAGCATATTATTAACTATATTTAATATAGTTATATTTTATATATTTGGACTATATACGAGTTTGTGGACTTATGCAAGCATAGACGAGCTTATACAGGTATTTTTAGCTGCTGCAGTTGGCAGCGTCGGAAGCTACCCCATAGGTCTTTTGCTGCACATGCCTTTGCCAAGATCGGTATACATCATAACATTTATGCTGGTTTTATTATTTGTAGGGGGCAGCAGATTTAGTTATAGGATATTAAGAAGAGCAAAAAGAATCATTATACCTGAAAATGATAAAGTAAGGGTAATGGTAATTGGAGCAGGTGATGCAGGATCAATGGTGATAAGAGAGATGCAGAGTCATGATGGATTCTCATATTCGCCCGTAGTGGTAGTGGATGATGACAAAAGGAAGCATAAGGCTAAAATTCACGGTGTGCCTGTTAAGGGTGGCAAGAATAAGATCATTGAGCTGGTGGAGAAGTATAATATTAGCGAGATTATTATAGCTATGCCCTCAGCTTCAAAACAAACAAGATCAGAGGTCATAAATATATGCAAGAAAACAAAGTGTAAGCTTAAAACCTTGCCTGGCATGTATGAGTTAATAAATGATAAGGTATCCATAAGAAAGATTAGAAATGTTAGTATAGAGGATATACTGGGGAGAGAAGAGGTCAAGCTTAATACCGAAGAAATATCAGATTGTATAAAAGACCAGGTGATATTAATTACTGGGGGCGGCGGCTCAATAGGCTCAGAGCTGTGTCGTCAGATCGCTAGGTTTCAGCCTAAAAAATTGCTGATACTAGATATTTACGAGAACAATGCATATGACTTGCAAAACGAGCTTAAACATACATATAAGGATAAATTAGATTTTGATGTAATAATTGCGTCTGTAAGAGACAAAGCAAGGCTGCAAGAGATATTTAAAAAATATCAACCCTCGATGGTTTTTCATGCTGCTGCCCATAAACATGTTCCCTTGATGGAGTCAAATGCAGTAGAGGCTATTAAAAATAATGTATTTGGCACACTTAATGTAGCACAATGTGCAGATGAGTTTGGAGCAAAGAAATTTGTACTTATATCAACAGACAAGGCAGTAAACCCAACAAATGTAATGGGTGCTACAAAAAGATTTGCTGAGATGATCATTCAGTCCTTAGACAAGCAAAGCAAGACGGAATTTGTCGCAGTGAGGTTTGGCAATGTCCTAGGCAGCAATGGAAGTGTTATTCCTTTATTCAAAAAACAGATAGCTCAGGGCGGACCTGTTACCGTAACTCATCCTCAAATAACAAGATACTTTATGACGATTCCGGAAGCGGCTCAACTAGTGATACAAGCTGGTGCAATGGCTTCCGGAGGGGAGATATTTGTACTGGATATGGGAGAATCAGTGAAGATTGACGATTTGGCAAGGGACCTAATAAGATTATCCGGATATATCCCAGGTGTCGATATTGAGATTGAGTATACAGGTCTTAGACCAGGTGAGAAGTTATATGAAGAGCTTTTACTTGCTGAAGAAGGAATTAAGACTACAAAGCATGAACATATATTTGTAGCAAAACCCTTAGAAATAAGCTATATGGAAATGCTGAACCATATCGACTCAATTGAAGGATGTATGTGCGATATTGACAATCTTAAAAATTGTCTATCCGCAGTAATCGGCACATATAACTATATTAATCACGAAGTTGCAGTGTCAAATTAAGTAATAAGTTGAATTTGAAGTAATATAACTATAGGAATACATGAAAGTGAGGTACAACCCCATGCAACAAATGAATGAAAACTATACCGAAATTAACTTAAGGGAAATCATTGAGGTCTTACTGAAGGGCTGGAGGCTCATTGCTATAATAACTGCAATAAGTCTTATGTTTTCCGGTATTTTTAGTTTCTTTATTCAAGAGCCAGTTTATGAGGCAAAAACCATCTTAATGGCATCCTTAGCAACAGATAAGTTAACTACTTTACAGAGTGACAAAGAAGATTTAGCAGATATATTAGATACCATATCAGCTTATCCGACTATGACGATACAAACCTATAAAGAGCAGATAAAGAGCTCTAAAATATTACAACAAGTCATAGACGATATGGAATTAGGGAAGTATGAAATAAATCGCAGTAAACTGAGAGAAATGGTAGCGCTGGAAACCTTAAAAGATACAAATTTGATAGCGGTAAAGGTAACTCACAAGGATCCAAAGCTAGCGGCAGATATAGCGAATACCTTGGCTAAGGAATTTACTGAATCTATAACAGATATGACTAGGCAGCAAGCATCAAAGTCCTCACAATTTTTACAAGGGCAACTGGAAGTTGAAAAAAAGAATCTAGATGAATCGAGATTAGAACTAAAAGAGTTTCTATCACAGCCAAGAGGGACTAATGAGCTAAGACAAGAATTTGATTCAAAGCTATTAATGCTTACAACCTTTAAAACACAGTTGGTAGAAAAGGAAGTAGAATTAAATAAAGTTAAGGCAGGTTTAATTGTCTCAGAACAAGAGTTAAAGAATACACCGCAAGTGATTGTAACGAAGAAGTCAGTAGGACAAGACCCGTTGTTTAACCAAATTGTTGCAGAAACAAGCGATACCTCCATGAAGGATGTTGCGCAAATAACTATGAAAAGTGAAGAGATCAATGAAGGATATATTAACCTGAAAACTAAGGTTTCAGACTATAAGATAGCTGCTTCGGAGCTTTCTGGAGAGATTGCTATGATAAATACAAAGATTAATACAACACAAATAGAACTTGAAAATATGCAGCTTGAATTAGCAGATAAAGAATACAACCAAGCATTGTTACAAAGAAAAGTTCAGCTATCTCAAGGAACCTATGATACATTTTTAAATAAGTATGAAGAAATAAGAATAGCAGAATCTACTGAAATAGGCGATTCAACAATCAATATAATCTCCCAAGCTGCTATACCAGAATTACCAAAAGGATCTGGTAGATTACTTAACCTTGCAATTGCTGGTGTTCTAGGTATTATGATGAGCGTGTTTATAGTGTTTTTTAAAGAATATTGGGTGTCGTCTGGAAAACAAATTATAGCTAACAAGTAAAGGGATAATTATTATTTCATGTATTGTTAATATGATAGTTATGTATGTATGATAGATAAATAAAGATAAGAAGGGAAAAGCATTATATGAAAATACCATTTTCTCCTCCTGACATTTCAGAAGCTGAAATAAACGAAGTTGTGGACACATTAAAATCAGGTTGGATTACAACTGGACCTAAAACGAAATTGTTTGAAAAGAAAATAGCAGATTATATAAATACTTCAAAAGCAGTTTGCTTTAACTCAGCTACGGCTGCTATGGAGATGACCCTTAGACTATTAGGGATTGGTGCAGGTGATGAGGTTATTACATCCGCTTACACCTACTCAGCTTCGGCAAGTGTGATCCATCATGTTGGGGCAAAAATTGTCTTAGTCGATACTGCAAAGGATTCCTTCCATTTGGATTACAATCAAGTAGAACAAGCTATTACAGAAAAAACTAAGGCAATAATTCCTGTTGATATCGCTGGTGTGATGTGTGACTATGATAGGGTGTTTGAAGTTGTAAACAAAAAGCGAAGTCTTTTTAGTCCAATAAATGAAATTCAGAAGTCATTTGGCAGGGTGATCGTTCTCGCCGATGCTGCACATTCATTTGGAGCTAAATATAAAGGAAACTGGAGTGGTGAAGTTGCAGACTTTACCTGCTTTTCATTTCATGCAGTAAAAAATTTAACAACTGCTGAAGGTGGCGCAGTTACTTGGAGAGATGTACCTGGTTTTGATTATGAAGAGATATATAAGCAGTTTATGTTATTATCACTTCACGGTCAATCAAAGGATGCATTAGCCAAAACGAAGCTAGGCGCATGGGAGTATGATATTATATATCCTGCTTACAAATGCAATATGACAGATTTAATGGCATCTTTAGGGCTTGTGCAATTACAAAGATATCCCGAAATATTAAAAAGAAGAAAACAAATTATAGAGATGTACGACATAGCTTTAGAAAAAAGTGGTGCTTTTAGCTTAAAACATTATGGAGAGGATTATGCTTCTAGTGGTCACTTATATTTGGTAAGGCTTTCCGATAAAGATGAAGCCTTTAGAAATAATGTAATTGAGAAGATGGCTGAGAAGGGTATTGCGACAAATGTACACTACAAACCGTTGCCAATGCATACCGCTTATAAGAATCTTGGTTTTGATATTAAAGACTATCCGAATGCATTTGAGATGTATAAGAATGAGATTACTTTGCCGTTACATACCTTGTTGACGGATGAGCAAGTGGAGTATGTGACTAGTAGTCTGAAAGAAATTCTTGGCTAGTATAGGAGGCAATTCGATGTATAAAAAATATGCTAAAAGAATATTTGATTTTGTATTTGCTTTGATGCTAATGCCAATTGTTCTTCCTGTTATAGGATTATGTGCGCTATTAATAAAATTGGAAGATAGAGGACCTGTATTTTACTTTGGTAAAAGACTAGGAAAAGATAAGAAAGTTTTTAAAATGTATAAATTAAGATCAATGAAGGTAAATGCACCGGATATTAGAAATGAAGATGGTTCGACTTTTAATTCAGACAATGATCCAAGATTGACTAAGATAGGCAAATTCTTAAGAAAGTCGAGCCTTGATGAATTACCTCAAATTATTAATGTAGTAATTGGCGACATGAGCTTTATTGGACCGAGACCTGATTTACCTGAGCACATTAATTACTATGAAGGTGATCAAGTAAGAAAGCTTGAAGTATTGCCAGGTATTAGTGGCTATAACCAAGCTTATTTTAGAAATTCAACAGAGTGGAAAGAGAGATTAAGACACGATGTATATTATGTAGATAATATTTCATTGTTAATAGATATAAAGATTTTGTTTAAGACAGTTGAGACCATAGTTTTTAGAAAAGGAATATATATATCTACTAAAACTATTAATGCACAAGGCGAGGTTAACAATGAGCAATACTTTAAAGCTTAGTGGTGAAAAATTTGATTGCTTTCCGCTGGACTGGGATACTGATTATTTTAAAGTAAAATCAGCAAGAGTTATTCTAAAGGGAATTGTTTCTAAAGAAGAACAAGATAATATTTTAGAATATTCCAAGCAATTTCAATTTGTGACTATATCAAATATTGGAAATCTCAAAGAAAATAATCATTGGATTGGCAGTAAGTCTAATGCATTTCTTACGGATATGAACATACAGTTTACTAGAAAAATTACAAAAGAATCAGATTTTACTGATGAGCTAACACAAATATATAATCTTTATCCGAGAAATGAAAGCGTAGTTGATATCGCAAAGGCAGCTTTTCAATATTCTAGATTTTTCAATGATCCTGCATTACCAAAAGATAAAGCAGAGAATATTTATTTGCATTGGACAGAATGTGCTTTTGGACAAGCTAATAAGTATTTTGTAGTGACAAAAAGAAATGATGAAGTTGTCGGATATATATTATTTTCAATAAATACTGAGGAAAGCTATGTTACTATTGAATTGATAGCTGTAGATGACAAATACCAAGGACAAAAAGTAGGTAAATCGTTGATATCAGAATTGGAGTCATTTATTTATAAGCAAGGTATTAAAAGATTAAAAGTAGGAACTCAAATAGATAACGGTATTGCAATACGATTCTATTCAACATGTGGTTTTCAATATGATTCATGTAGTTCAGTTTATCATTTGTGGATAAATAAGGCTTAATGATTATTTTAAGGAGGTGAGGAAAATTAAAATCTTATATATATCAAATGTTTTCCCGCGTCCAGAACAAAACTCAACTATATATACCGACTTAGCTGAAGAGTTAAACAATAGTGGAAATGAAATTATAGTTGTGGCTTCTGATGGAGACAGTGCGTATGAAAAGACGCAACTTAAAATAGAACGTGGGCTTAAGGTATTGCGCGTTAAAACAGGAAGTATGTACGATGTAGGTTTAATAAAAAAGGGAATTTCGGTAGTTACATTAAAGTTTCATCTAATAAGTGCAATAAAAAGTAGTACAGATATCATATCTGACAAAATCGAGGTATTAAATGATATTAGAGGTATACTTGCGGAGAAGAAATTGGAGCAGAAAATTCTATCCATCATGCCAATCATATTGATATTAATGCTCTCTACCTCTGCAAAGGACTTTATGCGACCTGTTTTTACTGAAATAATTGGAAGGCTCGTAATGACAATTAGTATAACATTATTTGTAATTGCATATTTCATATCAGAAAAAATTACAAATATTGAGGTGTGATAATGTGGATTCTCTTTATTTTTCAGATTTTAGTACTCTTGATACTTTATGTTTTATCCAAGGACAAGTATATAGCAATAAGAGAAACACGAGAAGTTAAGGAATCTAGTATTCATACCATATTGCCAATCACTTTATTTATATTAGATTTGCTCAAATATAGATATAGCAGCAGGTATGATAAAAGGGTGATCAAAACGTTAGCGGGTCTGCATGGAAAGAATTACACAGATATCCACATGAGACTTTATTTTGGAAATAAATTAGGTTTAATGATAGGGACAGTTGTTATACTTACATTTTTAGGTGCTGCTGCGCAGACGGCTGATATTGGATATATCCTGTTCACCTTATGTGCACCTGTTTTGGTGTTTTATATATGTGATAAGGATTTGGACAATAAGCTTAAGAAGAAATATGAATTAATAAGAGCAGATTTCCCTGATATGATAAGCAAGTTGGTGCTGTTGGTAAATGCCGGTATGACGATAAATAGAGCCTGGGAAAAAATATGTTCAGAGACCAAGAAAAAATCTCCATTATATCAAGAGCTAAAAATAACATATCTACAGATTCAAGGAGGGAAACCTGAAGTCGAAGCCTATGAAGAATTTGCTCGAAGATGCAGAGTAAGAGAAATCACCAAGTTTGTCACCTTGATTATTCAAAATTTAAAAAAAGGAAGCGATGATATGGTGCCTTTGCTAAGGCTGCAGGCAGAGGAGTGTTGGGAACTCAGGAAAATGAGGGCTAGGCAGCTGGGTGAAGAAGCTTCGGCCAAGCTTATAATACCCATGATGATCATGTTTGTGGGAATTCTGATTATAGTGGTTTTACCAGCAGTTCTACAATTAAGCAGTTTGTGATAATAAAGGAGGTGAAAATATGCTTCAGGTTTTAAAGAATTTTATAAAGGATGAAGAAGGTATCAGTACAGTAGAAATTGTGGTTATCATAGCTATACTTGTTGGTATCGCGCTTCTTTTTAAGGAATCTATAGTAAGCTTTGTGAAAAAGCTCATTAACAATTTTATTGATGCAGATGTAAACCCTTCAGAGATTCAAGACCAAGCCCCTATAGCACAATAGATCATAAATATTTATCTTTCATGAAGGAGGTGCAGCCTTGAAAGCTGTGAAACAACACACAAGAGGGAGTATAGCTGTTGAGGCTGCTATGATTATTCCTATCGTAATAATCACTGTTATGATAATGCTTTATATCATGCTCATCATATTTCAAACTTGCATTATGCAAACATCTGCAAATAGCATTGCAGAAAGAGTGGCTGTAATCTACTACAATAACAAAGCCGGCTTTGTAAGTGGACAAACTACAAAAGCCAACATTGAAGGTTTAAACCTGTATAGAAGATGGACATCGGATTTCGAGTTTGAGCAAATCAATTTTAAAACCGCTTCTCTAGAAAGACTTCAAAAAAATAGTGTCTTAAAAATCAAAGACAGCTCATTGGATATTTTACAAACAGGGAATATCATTAGCCGGAAAATCACTGTAGTGCTTGATTCTACTTATGACAATCCTATGGGAGCTTTGACTTCTATATGGGGATTGAATAAAAATATTGAATTAAGCGTGCAAGCTGAAGCTACAATAGATGATCCTGCAGAATTTATACGCAATTCTGATTTTATCTTAGAAACGGCTTTAAGTGTGCCAGTGATTAAGGACTTTGAAGGAAAGTGGCAAACGATTGTCAATAAGATTATTGATTATGTAAATAAAATAACAAAGGGGTAAGAGGCTTCCTATGAGAAACAAAAATCATGGAGCTATAACAATATATTTAAGCATAATCTTATCTGCTGTATTCATGCTAAGTGGTGTACTTATGGACACTGTTAGAATCAGAGCGGCTGAGATACAGCTAAGAAGAGCTGCAAATACTGCTGCAGGTTCAGCATTGGCAGGATATAGTACAACACTGAAAAAGGATTATGGTTTATTTGCGCTACATAATAGTGACAGCAATTATCTGGAAGAAGATATTAAATATTATCTAACTAATCAGTTGATAACCGAAGAAATGAATTTAGATAAGAAACATCAGATTACTCGCTATCCCAACTTGTTCTATGCAAATAATCAATTCAATAAAGTAAACTTTATAGATCTATATGATTATCATTTAGAGAACATTGAAGTTATCCCAATTTATAATTTTACTGAAAATGAAATACTGAGGCAGCAAATTATCGAATATATGAAATATCGAGCTCCTGTACAGTTTGCTGAAAACTTCATGGAAAAGATAAAAAGTGTAGCCAGTTCCAAGGAGCTTGCATCTGCTTATAAACAAAAAATTACCTTAGAGAAAAAACTGCAGAATATTGAGAAAGCGCTGAGTAGGCTTCAAGAGCAGTTAAACCTAATAAACAAATTTGACAAGGAAAACTTTGATAGCTCCTATAATTCGAACAGCCAATTAATGGATTTTAGCGAAAGCTTAATCTTACGTGAGATTTATAAAGAATGCAGGGGTGCTGATTTTGGCACTTTGGAGACTCCTGAAGAGGAAGAGGCTGTCACGGATATCAAGGACAAAATTCGGAAGCGATATGATAGGGCAAGGGAGAAAGTAAAGAATTATAGTGAATTATTAGAAGAACAGTTAATGGATGGCAAGAATGCTGTGGAAGATGCACGACGTGAGCTAGAAAACATACTAGTACTGACTAAGCAAGTGCAACAAGAAATAGCGAATTTAAAAGCTTATTTGATAGAACTACAGAATAGTAAGGATGATCATTCAAAGGTGATCACAGCAATGCAAAAGGATATTGATCAATACGAAAAGCTTTTGGTAACAGAGAAATCTCAAAGTATTTCAATGGACTTGAATAACAACCTGGAGGTGTTGAATTTTCTAGAGACAAGCACTTCTGAACTACCTGCCTGGATTGCATTAGAATCCAGGCAGATAAGCGCAAAAGCCCTTAGAAATGTTGA
>Ga0154410_1083_pt7 | contig 21992 bp, 23 predicted proteins | sample RifGroB2_FD_115914 | JGI IMG/M metagenome (GOLD analysis project Ga0154410, IMG submission 115914) | Clostridiales bacterium GWB2_37_7
TGGTTCTTTCCGCAGAAGGAACATTTAAGCTGCTTCTTCTCTTCAAACTTTGCCATTATTTCACCTCGCTATCCTCTCTTGGCCAATATTTCATCGATTAACCCGTAAGCCTTAGCCTCCTCTGCTGACATAAAATAATCTCTTTCAACGTCTTTTTCGATTTTTACTAGTGGTTGGCCAGTTCGTTCACTTAATATTTGATTTAGTTGCTTTTTAGTTTTTACTAATCTTTCTGCGTGTATTAGTACATCTGTTGCTTGACCTCTGGCACCTCCGAGAGGTTGATGTATCATAATCTCACTGTTTGGCAGCGCAAATCTCTTACCCTTTGCACCCGCGGCAAGAAGGAATGATCCCATGCTTGCTGCCATACCAATACAAATAGTTGATACTTGCGGCTTAACAAATTGCATCGTATCAAAAATTGCCATTCCTGCTGTAATTGAGCCTCCTGGGCTGTTAATATATAAGCTTATATCTTTGTCAGGGTCTTCCGCTTCTAAAAATAGCAGCTGAGCTACAACAAGACTAGCTGTTACATCATTCACTTCATCAGCGAGGAATATTATTCTTTCCTTCAATAATCTGGAATAGATGTCATAAGAGCGTTCACCTCTATTGGTTTGCTCTACTACCATTGGTACTAAACTCATAATTATCCTCCTTAATACTAAGTCCTCACAAAGTACATTCTACTATTATTGCATATTATTTTGCTACGCTATTTGCTATCAAAAAGTCTATTGTTTTTTGGACTTCAATACCGTCTTTTAGATATTCGATGTCCTCTTCTCTCAAAACAGTTTTAAACTGTGCTGGCTCTTGATTGTACAGCTTTGATGTTTTTTCAATTTCCGCATTTAAATCTTCTTCTGTTATCTCTATGTTTTCAACCTTAGCTATCTTCTCAAGTACAAGCTGTGTCTTTACTCTATTGGCAGCCATCTTCCTATAGGACTCCTTAAGCTGATCAAGAGTAGAATTCATGTACTTCATATAGGACTCAAGATTCAAGCCTTGATATTGAAGCTGTTGATCAAAATCTCTAAGCATCATGTTAATTTGAGCATCAATCATTACTGCAGGAATATCAATTGTAGCATTTTCTGCAATCCTATTTAATAACTCCTCTTCAAATTGCTGCTTAGCCATTTTTTGCCCTTCTAGCTCTCTCTTCTGCGTAATATCTGCTTTTAACTCAGCTAGTGACTCAAACTCGCTAACATCCTTTGCAAATTCATCATCTAATTCTGCCAATTGCTTTTCTTTTATTTCCTTAACAGTTACCTTAAATAAAGCTGGCTTTCCTGCCAATTCTTCATTTCTATATTCTGCTGGGAAAGCAACATTTACATCAACTTCTTTTCCAATTTCTGCGCCTATCAGCTGTTCTTCGAAACCAGGAATAAATTGACCTGAACCAATTTCAAGCTTGTAGTCTTCAGCTGTGCCGCCTTCAAATTGAACATCTCCAACAAAGCCTTTAAAATCTATTGTTGTAGTATCTCCAGCTTTAACTGGTCTATCTGTAACTTCAACAATTCTGGCATTCTTTTCTCTAAGTGAATTTAACTCTTTCTCTATATCTTGGTCAGTTACATTATACTCTTTTTTCGAAACTTCTATTCCCTTGTAATCTCCTAGAGTAACCTCAGGCTTCACTGTAACTTCTGCCTTAAATACCAAGCCTTTGCCGCCTTCTATATCAATTATGTCAATATCCGGTCTATCTACTGGCTCAAGATTATGCTCCTTAACTGCCTCATCGTAAGCAGCAGGACAAACTTCATTTATAGCATCCTCATAGAATACACCTTCACCATAAACCTTTTCTATAAAAGATCTTGGCGCTTTGCCTTTTCTAAAACCATCAATATTAAATTTACCTACATTTTTTTGATATGCCTTTGTCATGCCCTTCTCAAGCACCTCAGCTGATACTGTAATCTCCAGTACAACTTTATTATTTTCCAATTTCTCCAGTTTTGAACTCATTGGTATCCTCCTAACTATCTTTGCGTATCGCCTAAATAAAAATGAAAAATTGGTTAGTCTATGTAAGCAATAAATATACATTATAAATCTATTGCTTTTACATATAACATTATTACCAATTTTGCAAACATTTTAATCCACTATATTATAACATATTTAGTATCAATATCAATAAATTTTTATATGCGTGAATTCAGTAAAAGGTTTGATAAAATAGGTTCCAGACAATAAAATACTATCCTCGTTGATGGTATTTTACAATATGAATAATGATTATTACAATACTATACTTTGAATGGTTTGTATAAAAGACACAAGCTGCACTTTCGTACAGCTTGTGTCTTTTATACTATATCTTAAATATTTGTATCGCATCCTTTAAGTCAAGCGCTGCTTTATTCAGCTCTTTTGCAGAATCGGTAACTGCTTGTACACCGTCTGCCATTTCCTGTGTAGCTGCACTTACTTCCTGTGAAGCAGCTGCCGTCTCCTCTGAAACAGCAGATATATTTTCAATTGCTTGTACCGCTTCATCCTTGTTTTTGTTCATTTCTGTAAGAGCTCCATCAATGGTTGATGTTTGTACTACTATATTATTTATCGAAGCTGCTATCTTATTAAATACTTCTTCTGTGCTGTCTACCGCTTTGTCCTGTTCTACAACGCTTTGCTTCACTGAATCCATCGCTCCTGCTGCATTGTGAGCTTCAGATTGTATATCTACAATCAAAGCTTGGATTTCTTTTGAAGCATTGGCGGATTGCTCAGCCAGCTTTCTAACTTCTTCAGCAACAACTGCAAAGCCGCGGCCTGCGTCTCCGGCTCTTGCTGCTTCTATTGCCGCATTTAGTGCCAATAGATTTGTTTGCTCTGAAATTGCTGTTATTGTTTCAATTATTCTTCCTATTTTTTCTGATTTATTGTTTAAGCTGTATATCTTATCTCCAACATTTGATGCTATTTCAGCATTCTCATTAGACTTTACTCTTAGCAGCTTAATTGTATTTAAACCATCCTTATTTAACACATCTGCTGTCTGAGTCGCACTTTTCATTTGGGATGATATATTTACAACCTCTTCCATTTTGTTTGACAAACCATTTATAAGCTCTGCACCCTTTTCAGCATCTCCTGCTTGTTCCGAAGCACCCTTGGCAATCTCATGCACTGTTTCGGATACTTCTTTGGTAGAATGGGAGGTTTCCTGTGAAGTTAGCGCTAGATGCTCTGCAGACTCTGTTAATTTTGAAGAGATATTATTAATTTTCTGTATCAGAGGTACCAATTTTTCAAGCATGCTGTTATAGCTTTGTGCCAATAAACCTACCTCATCATGGCTCTTAACCTTTACCTGAGCACTAAAATCTCCACTTTCTGCTTTTTTCATAGCATTCATAATTACCTGTATCGGCTTGGATATACTTGTTGAAATTACATATCCCATTCCAATTACCAATAATATGCTGACTGCTGCTACTACTATAATCTGATTCCTAACCTTTGCTGTTTTATCTGTTATCTCAGAAGCTTCAATCGTACCATATATTTTCCAGCCTGTGCTTTTGTTTGTTACAAAGCTTAAATAATTGGCTTTATTTTCATATGTGTATTCTAATAAATCATTGGAATCCTGTGACAAAATCGTTTTTACCCAAGCTTCTGTGCTTAAGTCTTTCCCCAACATCTCACTGTTTTTGTGCAAAACCATCTTGCCGTTTTTGTCCATCAATACTAGATTGCCCTTTGTTCCTATTACTGTATTTTTAATTGTCTCAGATAGCTTCGTTAAGTCAATGTCAATAGCCAGTACGCCTAAAAGCTTGCCGTCAACCTCTATTGTTTTGGCAGCCGAAATAATCATGTTACCCTGTGTTGCATCAACATAGGGTTCTGTCCATATTATTTGGCCCGGTTTTTTTGATGCATCCTGATACCAGCCTCTCACTCTTGGATCATAGCCTTCCGGAAGCTCCTGTACTGGATAAAGTATCATTTTGCCGTCTGGTGTTCCCATATATGCTGACTGGATATTCTTATGTGCATCCTTGTAATTACCAAATATTTCTAGAAGCAAATCTTCCTTTGTAAGATCTAATGCATATGCATTAAAAGCTTTATTAGCAGCCAGCATTTGAATTGCTTCGTTGTAGTTGCCTAAAATTTCATCTATCATTGTGTTTTGCTGCTGTACAGTAGTAAAAGTGCTTTTTCTAAAGTCGTCTAAAATCCTATTGTTGCTGCTGTTATAGAATATTCCACCGGAGATTAACATTGTTGCTATGATGATCAAACTAAAAGATAGAATCAGCTTAGTACGAATTCTAGTTTTTATAAACATAATTTCTTCCCCCCATCATTTTTGAATATATACAATCTTCTGAACATGATACCATTATACCATTTAAATGTATTCTAAGAAAGATAAAATAAGCTATCTTTCAACAAATTTCTTGTTAATTTGACATCAATCTTATGTATCCAAAATTTAACATGTTAGAAAATCTATACATTTATATCGAAAATGAGTAAAAAAAGAAAGCACCTCTTACATGTACTTTCTTATCTTCCTATATTTAACTTCGCTTCCTTAACAATAAAGTAATTTCATCTCTATTATGGAACAACTGTTTTGCAGCTATAACATCAAAGACTTCTTGATAAATTTCCTTTACTTCTTTAATGGTGCGCCTTACCTTATCGCTCATAAGCTTAAGGGTTATGATAGCATAACTGCCATCCACCAAAAACCTCGAAGCCTTATTTACCATTACTGCTGTATTCTTTGCATTCCAGCTTACATCAGAGGTCAGCAGATCAAAGCTATTCTCTTCCAATTCCAGCTCCGATGCATTGGCTTTTATATATGTGAAATTTTTATATTTATTCAATCGCTCATCCATATCGCCCGTATCCACTGCAGTCACTGCTATTTTATTTTCTAAAAGGACTGAAGTCCAACCTCCCGGAGCAGCTCCTAAATCCAAAGCATGATGTATTTTAGACAAATCTAATTTAAATACACTGATAGCCTCCATGAGCTTAAACTTTGCCCTCGAAATATCCGCATCATCCTTCTTATAGTGAATCATGCCTCCTGACCAGCTGGAAATGTTCATATAGCTTGAGCTCATTCCAATATAGCAGCTTGTTTCGTCTAACAATATAGAAATTATATATTCCGGTTCTTTTATTTCTGCCTCTGCCCCTAATTCAACGAGAATCTTATCGATTTCACCTTTAAGGTCAATCGGGTTAAAGTAGTATTCTCCCCTTGCTTTTCTGATTTGCACAGCTATTTTGGTATTTTTCTCAATATAATCAATATGCTGCATGATCATACCGGCAATTTCTTCTTTGGTCATGCTGTCATTTATTTCTCCTACTGCGTCAAAGGCAGATATGTGCCTTATAAATACCGGCCTCTTATTTAGCAAGGAGTTATTGAAATCTTCTTTTTCCATAGAGGTAGCTGCCAAAAGTATCCCATTTCCGTAGTTTTGCAATATTTTAAGTGTTTTGTCTACTTCTCTTGCTTCCTCTAAAGCTTGATTTATATAGTTAGAGCTTGCAGTTATTGCAAAGATATTCTCTGTTTTATCGTTAATACTATTATCTACTGTCATATCATCCATCCTTTGTTATAACAAGATTTTACTGAAAGGTTTTTTGTTTTTTTTGCAAAAAACCTACCCGAGCGTTTCAACGAGGCTGGGGACATATGCTCACTGTCTCTTGAAGAAATCGGAACCCTCCACTTATAGAAGTAGGGGACATCTTTTGCCTCGTTATATTCTTTCTCTCGTGAAACTCATCATTTATGCACCTTGATGTTTTAGCATTCCCACATCGCCCTCAACATGTATTCCATAGAGAAATTATCAGCAGGGCCTTACATCATGCTAATTCCTCCTTATTATCTGCAGTTTTCTGCTCATTATTAGAAGTCTCTTTTTTTACATAATGTATATTTATGATAATTACCGCTGTAATAATCAACACTCCTCCAATAATTTGAATAAACGTCATCTTTTCATTCAATAATAAAAATGCAGACAAAGATGCGATTACAGGCTCAAGCATTGCAATTATACTGGCAGATGAAGGTGTCAAAAACCGCAAACCACTAAAGTACAAACCAAAGGGTATAATTGTAGCAAATATTGCCAGATAGGAAGCATAGGCAAACTCAATTATTGTGACTCCCTTCCAAAGCACCCAAGGTGGTGATACAAAACCGTAAGTCAGCGCACCAAAGCCTACAGCGTAAAGCAATACAGTCCATGCATTTACTCTTGAAGCACAATTCTTCCCATAAATCGTATAAAAGCATAAGAAAAAAGCAGATGCTAGTCCTGTTATCAGACCTACTATGTTCAAGCTGCTCGCTGCAGCTGTATCTCTACCCAAAATGATACTTATGCTTCCCAAAAGTGAAATCCCAAGGGATATAAGAATTGTAGCAGATAATTTTTCCTTTAAAAACAGTATGCTGTATACTACGATCATAGCTGGTGCCAAGTACTGCAAAAATATTGCCATACCAACATTTAAGGTTGCTACAGTAAAATAGTAGGTGGTTTGTACTCCGACTATTCCAACCACTCCGAGTACCGCAAGGTATTTAGCATCGTGCTTCGTTATTTTAAGCTTTTGTCTGTCAAAGATCAAAAGTATGAAAAATAAAAATATAAAAGCAAGATTTAATCTCATATTTACCAGTTTAAATGGATTTACATTGTTATTTATAATAAATTTTGCTGCAGTAGCTGCTATTCCCCAAAAAAAAGCCGCTATTACTATTAGTATAGCTCCCTTGAATTCATTCTTCACACAAATCTCCCCTAATACAAATAATGAAACTCTTATGTATACAACGAATTATACATGAATTTATAATTTTTTGCTATACTTAAAAGAATCGGGTAGGAGGGAAAATTGATTAATTTTCCCGACCTCCCACACCACCGTACGTACCGTTCGGTATACGGCGGTTCTCTAGTTTACACGTACTTGTTGATAATAATCAGAAAAGAATATAAAACCAAGCTTCTTAAGAGTTTGGTTGTTGAGTGAATAGCTTAGAATTGGGCTGTTGGATATTCTCCAATAGCTTTTCCTTGTGTTTGCGAATTGCCGGGCTTTGTTATCACTGATTCCGTGGCGTTTCAGTTCACGTATCCTTGTTTTGACCTTCTTCCATTGCTTCCAGTAAACCATGCGGATTCGTCTCCTCATCCAGCTATCCGTTTCTGCTAACAGACCCTTCATATCGGCTACCTTGAAGTAGTTAATCCATCCCGTGATATACCTTCTTAACCCTATGGCTCTTAGTTCGTTTCCTTGCCCGTTGCTCCTAGCTGTCAGTGCCTTTATCTTGGCTTGCATCTTCGCTATGGACTTTGGGTGAACTTTTACCCTTGTTAAACCTTTAATTTGATAGAAGGAAAATCCCAGAAATTTTACTTTCCCTACTTCATCTACTACTGTTTTATCCCTATTTACCTTTAGGAACAGCTTTCTCTCTATGTATGGCAGGATGTTATCCAGTGTTCTTTCCGCACTCTTTTTGCTTTTGCAGAGGATAACCATGTCATCTGCGTATCGAACGAATCTGTGCCCTCTACTTTCTAATTCACGGTCTAGCTCGTTTAGCATGATGTTGCTTAATAACGGACTTAGCGGCCCACCTTGCGGTACTCCCACTTCCGTACCCTCAAATCTATGTCTTACTACAACTCCGGCTCGTAAGAACTTATGTATCAAAGAGATTACTCGTCCGTCTTTTATCGTTCTTGACAGAACCTCTATCAGTTTGCTCTGATTGACGGTATCAAAGTATTTCTCCAAGTCCATGTCCACTACATATTTGTAGCCCTCGTTGGCAAATTGCTGACATCTTCGGATTGCGTCGTGGGCGCTGCGCTTTGGTCGAAATCCAAAACTATTATCCGAGAATTGTTCCTCGAACATCGGTGACAGTACCTGTGCGATTGCTTGCTGTACTACTCTGTCAACTACCGTTGGAATACCTAGTTTCCTTACCTTTCCCTTTTCTTCCTTAGGTATTTCTACCCTTCTTACAGGATTCGGGCGGTATTTACCTTCCTGGATTGCTTGAGTCAGTTTCAGTCCGTTCTCTTTTAGGTGCTGTAGAAGTTCATCTACCTCCATCCTATCGATTCCGCCTGCTCCTTTATTGGATTTAACTTTCTTAAACGCCTTGTTCATGTTGTCTCTGTCCAATATCCTCTCCAGCAATCCTCCTGCCGACAAGTCTGTGTTGGTGATGTTGTTTTCAGTTATCCTTGATGAAGCGTACACTTCTGCATATCCTTCCTGTTCCGCAGGTACTTTCCGCAGATAGTCCTCGTTCTGAGGTTGTCTGTATTTCATTCCATTTCCGGTAACATTCATTTACTTTCACCTCCTAAAGTTCAGCCCTTCCCTCGTGCTGTCGACTGCACTTGGTACTATGACCTCTGCTGACTTCTCATGACAAACCTTATTTCGACCGTGTATCATACTCTGTTTCCACACGTCCATGAGATATCCCCAGGTAAGAACGCAAGCCTTCATTCCATATATCTGCTACATTTACTTTGCCTGTTCCGGATAGCTATGGGGCTTTGTTTTGTTTTGCAAACTCGCCCACAGACTTAAGCCTTATGTAGTTCGTGTTCCTCAGACCGGAATTTTGCCGCCGACTTCCTTCAGATTCCACCTCGCGGTGGACACCCTTGCCTTAGGCTAACGGTTGGCGCTATCAGCCCCCGTATCGGACTTTCACCGACAAGCTTGCGCCCATGCTGGGCGCACAAACAAATGCCCCGCTTAAGCGGGGCCATGTTCATTCTACCAACTTGCAGGTGCTAATCTTTGTACCATTTCGTTCAATTCTGTTGTAAATGCATCAACTGGTCTTCCGTTTCTTAAACCATTGCCTACGTTTCTTAGTCTATCCATAAAGTCTGCTTCGGCACTTACATAAACTGTATTGATGTCAGTTGCATTTGCTCTAACCTTTTGTGATACTTCTCTTTTTATATCTCTTGCATTGGCTATATTTGTGTTTTCGTCCATATCTATTCCTACATATGCAGTGTTCCCTGTTACAACAACTGTTGCATTTTCCACACCTTGAAGCTGCTCAATTGCTCTTGCAATATTGTCTGCTCTCTTTGTAGTCGTATTATTGTTTGCATTTGCGTTATTGTTCAAGTTGTTGTTATACATATCTGTTCTATAATTATTTGACCAATCTCTTATTCCCAATTCGTCTCCAACCTTTGTATAGTTGCCAAAGTCGGTATCCAAATTAGTACCTTGGAAGCCTGTATTTATACCTGTGTTGTCATATTGACCCGGAGAATAAGGTCTTCTAGCTGGTGCACAGCCAGTAAATATTACAGCCGCTGCAAATGCAAAAGCCAAAACAATTAATGCCAATTTTTTCGCCATGTGGTGTTCCTCCATTATCAATAAATTTTGCAAAAGCTTATTGAACAGCAATTGCATTATTATTTTTGGCTTCACTTCATTTTAATATAAAATTATATTTATGTTTATTTGGGTATAAAAGGCAACAAAAAAACAGCAGCTATTCCTTCAATACTTGAACAGCGCTGTTTTATTCTTATTAGACAATTATATCCTTGGTTAATCTGTAAAATTAAAATGATTAACGAAAGCAGCTGTTACCAAGGAATTCCTGTAAAATTGAATTTTTTGGTATTTCCTCTGTATCTACTGCCAGAAAGTAATTCAAAAACTTAATCAGGCGTTTTGCCTCAATATACTCAGGCACACCATTGTTTATCATCAGCAGCTGAGGCAATGCCACCTTTTTGAGAACACAAAGCTCATATACCAATGAGGAATTGAACATCACATCAGCCTCTTCCTGGAATGGATATATGTATTTATCCTCTCCTTTTCTAACTGAATCCCAACGTTTTATAGTAGAAAGTGCATCTGTACCTCTAAATTGGAAATCTCTAACAATTCTTCTGATTAGCCTTAAATCCGAGGTAGGTATTCTATTGTAATTGTCAATGCCTAAATGTGTCAATGCGCTAATGTAAATCTTGAACTTGTTTTCCTTAGGTATTTCTTGAGTAAGAGTTTCGTTTAATCCATGTATACCTTCAACAATAATGATCTGATCCTCGTCTATTTTAATTTTTTTACCTGTCCATTCTCTCATGCCAGTATGGAAATTATAGGTAGGTACTTCCACAAGTTCACCCTTAATAAGTCTTGTCATAACGTCATTGAAGGTTTCTATGTCTATCGAGTCAATGGTCTCAAAATCTAATTCTCCATTTTCATCAATAGGTGAGTCCAACCGATTCTTAAAGTAATCATCAATAGATATTGATATCGGTCTTTTTCCATTTACTCTCAACTGTACTGCCAACCGCTGAGCAAAGGTGGTCTTGCCAGAGGAAGAAGGGCCAGCAATCAAAACAATCTTTTTCTTGTCCTTTGAATTGCTTATTAAGTCTGCTATTTGAGCAATCTTCTTTTCATGTAAGCCTTCTGCAGTTAATATGAGTTCCTTTAACCTATTCTCTACAACAGCATCATTTAGATTGCTAACAGTCTCAATCTCTAAAATCTTACCCCATTTTTCAAACTCTCGGAATATACTAAATAGCTTTTTTTGTTCAACAAAAGCCGGAAGCTTCTCAGAATCATTTTTTTCAGGAAATCTAAGTATTAAGCCTGGTGAATAAAATCTCAACTCGAATATTTTCAGATATGCTGTAGAAGGCACCATATACCCATAAAAGTAATCATGATATCCATAGCAGCTGTAAACATTCATATACTTCTTTTCCCTATATTTCAATAGCGCAAGTTTGTCATATTGTCCAGTTTTTTTGAACAACTCTTCTGCTTGCTCATTGTTCATTCTTGTCTTTTCAAAGGGTAACTCCATTCTAACCAGTTGATACATTTTTTGTTCAATTATTTCTACGTCTTCCGCTGTTAAGGGAGCACTGTCCTCAAGGTTCTTGTGAACCTCACAATAAAAGCCCTTACTAAGTGAGTGTTCTACAGTAACTTTACAACCCTTGAATACCTCCTTGGCAGCAATAATAAATAAAAATGCGAGACTTCTGGAGTAAAATCTATTTCCATAGGACGTACTTCTATCAATAAACGCCACATGACTATCCTGAAGCAGCTCCTTCCAAAGCTCCTTCAGCTCATTATTCACAATTGCTCCCAAAATTTCCGATTTATGCTGATGTTGAAAATCCTTTGCTATATTGATTAACTTTATACCCTTTGGATATTCTTTCTCTAAACCATTTGGGAAGGTAACCTTAATATAATCTAGCATAATCAGCCCTCCATTCATTTAGTTTTATTAAATTGTATTCAGTAAATATTCCATTTAATATATTAGGTAACAATAAACAATAATTATTTAAATTTATTATTCCCACAACATGATGTTATTTACATAATATCTATTTTATTCTCTACAATTTCAAAAAAATTTACATTGAATTTTTATAACTTTCGCTATTTTTTTATAATTTCCTCTATTTCTTCAATTTTATTAAGATTATATATTTCGAGCTAAACAATATACATCCACTAAAATATCACAAAATGCTATCCTCTAATTATAAATCGTACAAAATACTTTTTTACTTCAATGTCAAAACTATAGTACGATTTATATAGACTTTTTATTATCATTTAATTTCGATTATAGGTATAATTTGTTATGATATTACTATATTGTATTAAATAAATTTTTAGCAAAGGAATGATGATTATGATTGGTTACAAGATAATAGGCAATGCAATGCAGCAGCTCTTGCTAGAGTTGAATGCAGGGCAGACTGTTTATAGCGAATCCGGTAAGTTCTTATGGAAAACACAAAATATCGAATTTGAAACCTCATTCAACGTTAGTGACAAGAAGGGTCACTTTGAGCAAATGAATGGTGGTGGTATGTTTGGTAAGTTTATGGACACAGCAATAAATGTTGGTAAACGAAAGCTAGCCGGTGAGTCTGCTGCATTTCAGGTATTTAATCTAACCCATGGTCAAAGCGGCTTGGTTGCTTTCTCCCAAACAATACCCGGCGAAATAATGGCTTTGAATATTGAAGAATATGGTGAATTTTATGTTCAAAAGGACGGCTTTATTGCAGCAGAAAATACAGTTGATTTTGATATTGCCCTTACCAAAAAAGTAGGCGCGGGAATGTTTGGCGGAGAAGGCTTTATTTTAGAAAAATTTAGCGATGCAGGAACATTATTTATTGGTGCCTGTGGAAACTTCATTGAACTAAACCCTGCTGATTACGGCGGAAAAATACAGGTAGATACCGGCGCAATTGTAGGCTTTGATAGGAATATCACTTATGATGTAGAATGGGTAGGCAAGAGTGTAGGTCAAGTAGCTAAAAACCTGTTGTTTGGTGGAGAAGGACTATTCCTTGCAACCTTATCAGGCAACGGCAAGGTAATGCTTCAGAGTATGAATATAAACAGTCTGGCTAGAACACTTTTCAAAAACGCAGTCAAATCGTCACCTGAGGATAGAACCGGTGGTAACATATTAGGTGGCTTTGGCAGCTTGCTTGGTGAATTGGGAGATAAATATTAGCATTATCAACATAGCGCAGAAATATGATAGTTATTGTTACAGATGTAAACAATTTGTAACATGTTGTTAAAGCATATATATTTATTGTAGCTATGAGGTTATAATAAACATATAAGAAAGTGCTAATACTTTTTATTCCTCCCCCTCATTTCATAGATATTTGCGGCATTCGGTATTCCGAATGCCGCATTATTATTCTTTATAAGCAAATCCTTCTTACTATTTTCAAGGCTCTCCAATTCTCGAAACAGCTCTGACCTGCTTTCTTTTAGTTTCTCAATTATATCGATAATTGAAAGTGAATCTTTCTTCATATGCTCAACATCCAGGGCTTCTGCATGATATTGCTGCAATACTGCTTGCATATCCTTTTCTGCTTCAGCTATACGGTGCTCCAGCTTCTGCAAACGCAGCTACAGTACCGGTAACATAGTGAGACTGTTACTAATATCAATTAACTTTTGATTTTCCATATCGATCACTCCTCGTATTCATACATGCACCCATAAAAACAAGGGTTTTTTTCTATTATATAATATATGGCAATAAATACAAAAACAAAAAAACACTGCAAATTCTTGCAGTGTCTAAATTCTATATGGTGGGAGTGCAGGGACTCGAACCCTGGACCCATTGATTATTGGTCTATGTTCTGAATTATTTTTATAAAACCTAATCTAAAGATATTAGCGAAATCACAGATAAATTTACAAAGAGCAATTATACAAAAAAATAAGGGGCTGTCGCAAAATGCATAAACAGCTTATATAAGAAAGAAAGTCGTGCATAAAAAGGTCTATAACCCTGATTTAAACACGACCTTCTTATGCAATAAAATTAGTTAATATTTGATTTGCGATTGCTCACTTCATAATAATACGAAGCATAATTTATTAGTTTTACCAAACTATGTATTTTCTATTTTACTTTTATTGATATTTAACAGCTACATATTTATTGTGCATCGCTTTTGTAACTGTGTATGATACATTTCCTGTTGGTGTACCATAATAATATTCATCAAATCTAACATATTGGAAAGTAAAATCTCCCCATGTGCCTAATTTGCTCCATCTTGCTGAATCAGCTGTAAAACTTACTTGAGCACCAGTAGTATAGGTAAATTCAAGATTAACTGTAAAGCCTTGATATTCGTAGGATCCACTAGCAGAATATGAAGTATCGGAAGTAAGTGTGTAACCACTTGCTTTAGCCCAGTAAGGTGTTGCGCTATGATATCCTATCCATAACATGGATTTATTCTCTGATGATAATACTGTTGGCACCAAAGTATAACCACTAAGCGGTCTGATTTCAGAACCATCAGACGAACTGCTTATACTCCTCTGATTTTGTGAGCGCATGTACATACCATAGTCTTCTTGATTTTTGAAATATATAACAGTACCATCTTCACTAACTACCGTATAAGGATCTTTTTCAATTGCAGGTATGTAATCTGTAATAGTCTGCACTTGTGTATCTTTAATTGATTTTTTTTCAGCAGCAGCGTCTGCATTTACTGGTACCATTAGTGTGGTTGAAGCTATAGCTCCAACAAGAACTAGAATCATTAATTTACTCATTAGCCCTTTTTTCATTGTTTTCCTCCAATTTCATTTTATTTTGTAATTTTAACAATGCGCATAGTTTGTTGTAATTATTGTGCCATACATTATATTCCATGTAAATATGTTGTAATAAAGATTTTTTGAAATTATGTAATAATCAAATACCAATGCATTATAGTTTTTTATTTAAATATTAAAATTAATTTACATATTTATCCATAATGTGATACTATATAATTAAAAGATTATATAGATATGTTTTTAATGAAGGAGGATTATATGAATATTTTAAGTGCTGTTATATCATTATGCAGTTCCTTTTGGATGTGGATTTATCTGTTTGGATTAAGTATCACACACTCGGCAAAATACCAACCCCTTTTCCAGCTGTTTCCTGTTATATTATTCTCAATTTCTATTTATTGTTTTTATTTAGAGTTAAAAAGTCGTAGAAAACTATAAGAACTATGCGCACAGGTACAGCACTAGACTCAAACAAGAAGTCTGTAATTGTGAATCTCGTACCTAAGCACGAATAATTTACGTACAAGGATGCTGAAATAACTATATATGAGAGTAAGGAGCAACCGCTGCCCCTACAAAGAAAAGTGAACAAAAGCACAGGAAATCGTAGAATGTAGGTTTCAAAGACCTTCTTAGAAAAACGGAAGAAGTCTAAAAAATATTATAACCGAAGAAGGAATTTTACTAAGAATCCACCGCTTTATGCTGATCGAAGGTGCTTTTGGCATTTTAAATTAGACTATAGCTTCAATAGATTTTTAACACCTAAAAAAGCAATGTAGAAACTGGATTTCTTCTCCTCTATCAGAATAACAAGAAATACTGTCGTATTCTATTTATATTACACCATGATTATATTCGCATTATATATATAAACAACAGTTATTTAGTTCAGTAAATAAAACAAAAAAACACTGCAAATTCTTGCAGTGTCTAAATTCTAAATGGTGGGAGTGCAGGGACTCGAACCCTGGACCCATTGATTAAGAGTCAATTGCTCTACCAACTGAGCTACACACCCATTTTAATGTCAAGCTCGTAACTCGACTTTATAATTATATAAAAGTATTAACATAAAGTCAACACCTTTTACAATTATTTTATTAATTACTCTTCAATATTTTCTACCAGCTTAAACCCCATTTGCAAGATTTGATTTCCATCGAAGCTTTCATCATAATGCATGCAAAATACTCTAGCTCTGTCTTTACTTTGAACCAATTCGTATAGTTTATTAATGTACATATGAGGATTATCAGGATAGTCATAGCTGCAAATATCTTGATAAATATAATCAATCTCCTGCTTTTCAAACCGTTGAAACACACTGTTTGGAATATCTTTAGAGTCGCCGCTGTAAAATATATTTAACCCTTCATATTTAATAATATAGCCATAGCAGTTCATATCTTCAATATGCTCTACCGGCACATATAAAACTGTAACGGCAATATCAACGTTATTTAATATATATTCACTTGTAAGTGTGATCAAGGTATAATATTCCTGCTTTACACCCATATACTCCAGCAGCTTAGCAACATTTTCCCCATCCGGTGAAAGAACATTGACATGAACCTTTAGAATGTAATGTGCATAAAAAATCAGGTCTCCCAAGGAAGATATATGATCCGGATGCCTATGGGTTATAAACACAAAAATATTTTTTGTATCATGCAATAAATTTAATCTTTGCATTCTTGAGAAAGTGGTACTGCCACAGTCTAGTAATAGCAAGGTCTCGCCTTTTTTTATAAAAGCATTGTTGTTACCTAAGGTTGTATTGAGTGCACTGCCACTGCCAATGAAGCTCAGAAACATAAAAGTTCCTCCGTTTATATGTTGTTATATTTATTTTACACTAATTTGACAAAAGAAAAAATACATTTATTAGTCTAAAGAATTTATACTAATAATACATATTTATAAATGGTGTCTAAGAATACGATTTCCATTTTTATTGTTTTTTTCTACATTTTGGATTATTATATTGTTATAAGGAGGTGACGGCATGTTAAATCGAGAAAGTCTCCAAGCTTTTATTAAATGGGCAAATATTCTTGGAATCTTAAGTATAGTTTTTGGTGCCTTGGCAGCTTTAGGAGGAATAGCGGCATTTCTAATCGGAGCCATACCCGGTATATTGATGATACTGGCAGGTTTGAAGCTGCTCAAAGCTAAGAAGTCAGCAGAAGGATTGCTTGCTATTGAAGACCCGGCTTTACAGCTTGAAAGCTTCAATCAGTTAATTGACGAATCGACTGCATTCTTTAAATTTCAAGGTATATACTATATTGTAACCATTGTATTAACTATAATCGGCATCATTGCTTGGTTTGCTGTAATTGCAGCAATTGTAGGTTCATCACAATTCTATTAATTAGATGCAAAAAGCTTCCTGTGTTCACATAGGAAGCTTTTTTGCAGTAGATTGTATGCAGTTATAGGTTACGGCAGCCAATACAATGATGCCTCCAAGAATTGCCCAAGCCCCAGGCTTTTCACCCCAAAATATTAAAACCCAAATGGGGTTTAATATTGGCTCAATAGCTGCGATCATCACCGCATCTAAGGCACTGATATGCTTTATAGCAATTCCGTACAGTACATAAGGAATACCAAACTGAATGATACCCAAAGAAGCTATTCCTACAATGCTAGTCATATCATAATTAGTATTTATTACAAAAGGCATAGATACCACTGCTGTAACTATGTTGCCTAAAAGAATTGTCTCCATAGGCGAGCCTTCTTTTTGCTGTCTGGAGCATACTATAAACAAAGCAAAGCAAAAGCCGCTTGCTATAGCCAAGATATTCCCCATCAAGCCTCCAAGGCTGAAGGAATCTAAAAAGAACAGTACTACGCCAATCAAGGTCACTGAGATCGTTATCCAATCCTTAAGAGCAACCCTTTCTCTTAAAATATAGCTTCCTAAAATTGCTACATAAATAGGTGCAGTATACTGCAGTAATACTGCATTTGCTGAAGTTGTCAGCCTGGTAGCCGCTACAAAGGTTATCGCCATACTAGCGTAGGCAACTGCACCCAAAATCTGGTACAAGCTCCAAGTAAACTTAGGCTTTTTGACATAAATGAAAATGATAGCTGCAGCAATTATGCTTCTTAATCCAGACACAGCCATAGGTCCAACATTGACCAGTTTGATTAAAATACCGCCACTGCTCCATAATATACTTGTAAGCACCATTATAAGGATATATTTTGTGCTTTGGCTTGTCCAAACACCACTTAATCTTTTATCCATACATTACCTCTGTAACAATAATATTTAGTCTCTTCCATAATAATGTCTCAGGTCCTCTGCATCCATTCCTTCTGTTTCATAGAGATAGAGGCTGCCGCTCCTACATAAAAAAAGAATATTGTCTTCAATATCTATATACATTCTAACGATCATTTCTAAGCCAACATTAGAATTATAAGGTACTCCCTCATATAAATTCACACATACCACTTGATTTTCAACAACAATTGCTTGAGCCAAATTACCATATGTCACTTGCTCTTGAAATATCAAATTTAAAAACTCCGATGCACCATGACATTCTAATTCTGACCATTTCGTTTTTATTCTCTGTTTGCTTATTAATTCTTCAATATTTATGCTAAGCTTTTCCAATTATGACACCTCCGTAATTTATCCTTTGTTCCTTATTATACATAAAATATGTTTTTATACAATATCGATGTGAAATAAATTTATATGGATTTCCCTTTTCAATACGTCTTAGGGACTGTATTAGAAGCTATTATGGTCATTTTGCCCTCCAGTCTATAGCAGCCATAATCATAAGGAATCAGCCAATGGTCCCCTATTTTGACTTCAATTCCGTCAATACTTCCACTTCCTTCTATGACCCCCATCACCACAAAGGGTTCATCCTGAGTTTGAGCCATTGCACCATTGATTTCATATTTGATTACCTTGAAGAATGAGTTTTGTATTAAAACTGTTTTTGTAAATCCATTACCTTTACACACTTGTGGTTCATAAGACTCAATCCAATGCGGTACCATAGCTACATCTATGGACTCCTTAATATGAAGCTGTCTTGGTTTACCATTTTCCACCCTGTCATAGTCATACAGCCTATAAGTAACATCTGAGGGCTGCTGTATTTCTAATACCATAGTACCCTGCTTCAATGCATGCACTGTACCACTTGGTACATAAATGAAATCGTCCTTGTATACCGTCAGCTTATTTAACAGCAATGACCATGCGCCTTGTAAAACCAACTTTTCAAATTCTTCCTTTGTAGACGCATTATGCCCAAAAATTATTTCACAGTTAGAAGTACAATCCAGTATATACCAGCATTCTGTCTTTCCCTTGCTCCCATTTGCCCATTGTCCAGCATACTCATCATCAGGGTGTACCTGTATACTTAAATCTTCTCCCGCATCAATAAACTTTATAAGCAACGGAAATTCGTCCCCCTCAATTGATCCAAACAACTCCTTTTTTTCTTTCCACAATTGCTTCAAGGTAAGCCCTTGAAAACTGCCATTCCTTACAGTAGACAAACCATTCAAATGTGCACTGACAGTCCAACATTCTCCAATATTTGAAATTCCTTCATCAACATTGAACATCGCCTTCAGCTTGCTGCCACCCCATATTTTTTCTTTAAATACCTGATTGAAAAATAAAAGCTCTCTCAATATGCACCCCTCCCCAATCTACATCAGTCCAATGCTTTTCAGCAGAACTTAGCAGCAAATCTTAAATTCTTATTTTTTTCATTCTCTATATCATATTGTGTTTGTTCGATAATATAACTAAATAATGAGGGAGTTTAATAAGTGAGTGGGATGTATTTAGGAGAATATTGCAAAAAAATAAAAAACACCTGGAGAGTGTATATACTCTACAGGCATTACTATTGCTAAATATGGTGCGCCCTGAGGGATTCGAACCCCCGACCAACTGATTCGAAGTAAAGCTTAGTCGAAAACATGGAAAATCATTACCATTATCAAAAAGTGTCACAATTATTATACGAACATATGTTCTGTTTCTAATACTGTATGCTGCATATCTAGACCTATTATATACCCTATGTTTGGCATATCACTTATTATGTGTTTTATCTCATGTAGAAACACTTCACATTGTGTCTTATAATTAATGTTACCATTTAATACCAATAAATAATTACCTTTTATACCTTTGTAAACAAATCCATAAATTGCAGCTGGTAGATTAAAGGCTATGCTTGTTTTTATTCCGTATGCGTTCATAACATCATGAAAATACATACTGTCATCTAGTAAAGCTTTTAATATTGGTGCGTCTAGTAGTTTAATCTTCAATGCTTGCCTCCTCATCCTCAAAAGCTTTAATAATTTTTATTATCTGCTTTATGTCATTTTCCTTGAGGTCTTTCGTTTGTTTAAACATTAATTGTAAGTCAGGTCTTTCTTTTAAGGTGTTCCAAAATTCCAATAGTTCGACATCATCATTTATAGCATGACTTATACGTTCTTTATTGTTTTTAGTATTAGTTCTGCCTAGTAGATAATCTGTTGAAACATTGAAAAAATCGGCGAATTTATTTATAGTTTCGGAGTCAGGTTCGTTGACTCCTTTTTCATATCTGTTTATCGTTGCATGTGAAGTATTAAAGATTTTGCCTAGTTCAATTTGTGTTAAATTCTTTTCTAATCTAAGGTGCTTTAGTCTATCCCCACTAAACATATGTTGTTCCTCTTTTCGTTTTCCGTTAATTTATTATAACATATGGAAAAATTTAATAAATAAATGTACATAAATCGTAAAAATAGTATTGACTTTACGCAAACCGTAAAATATAATTTATATATAGTGTACGAAATGTGTACATGCAAAAACTGGTAAGGGAAGTGTCAACTGATGGACATATTTGAGCAGACTAAGCAATTTATCAATATGGCAGTAAGGCGATATTATTACAAAGCAATAGAAGCAGGTGCAGTAGTTACGGATGTTGAGTATGTTGGAGCGCATTTGTATAAAGTCAATGTTGGTAATATGAATCTTACTTATATGGGTACTGTAGAAGGTACTGCAAGATTAATAGGTGCATCAGGGGACGTTTTTTAAAATGGCTTTTATGTGTATTCTAAAAAAGAAATTGGTATGTGAAAGTAAAAACCCAAAATCTTACAAGCGCAAATGTGCTAAATGCGACGGCTCGGGTAGGACATGCTTAGTAGGCTACAACTTATATCTCGAATATATAAAACAACAAAATGAAATGGAGGAAAGTAAATGAAAAAATTAGACGGAATCTTACTGGAAGGTGAAAACATAGGGCTTGAAAAGTTCGCAGGAAAAGACAACAAAATGGTTGTCAATCTACATCTGTTGAATGGCTTTGAATCAATCAAATTAAGAGTTCAGGACACAAACCTAGTCAAGCTGCTTGAGGAATATCCCAAAAGAAAGCTTATCAAGGTTAAAGTAAATGCACAAGTTTACAAAGATGAAATGTATCTTTCAGTTAGTTCAATAATCAATTAGGCGGATTATCTGCCTACAATGCGGAGGTGGAGCAATGGTAGCTCACAAGCTTTGTCTGCTTGAGACGTGGTTCGAATCCAACGCCCGCACCCAGTATATTAGGCATTAGCCTTTAATATAAATATATTTAAAAAAAGGAGGTTTTAAGACAGTAACACCAATGGGGTCATTAATAGCAATCGTATCTGAATTATTTACAGCCATATTAGGTTGGATAGGTGATATCCTAGCAGTAATTGTAGCAGAGCCACTTCTGTTAGTTGGATTTATCTTTACGATCATATTCAGTTCAATAGGAGTTTTAAGGGCTGTAAGACAATAACCTTAAAGAATGGCGGTGGAGAGATATCACTGCCATTTTTTTTATATAAAAAAGGAGGGAAATAATGAAAAAAATATCAATATCGCTACTAATAATAATGTTAATAATGATTATGCCTATACAACTATTTGCGATAGAAACATCAACAACACTAAAGAGTACGGATACACATGGAATTATTATAAAGGCGAAATCAGGTACAACAGCAAGCATAACGGTAACTGTTACGGGGTCTTATCCGTATGCAAATAGGATAGTCAAGGAAGAAGGAGTATTTGTAGTTGCGTTAAAGCCAACATTTACTTCTACTATAACTTTGGGTTCGAATGAAATATTTGCAATACAAGATTTAACATCAGGTTCTGTAACAATAAAATATAATGATTCGTATGTAGATTTAATCGTTGATGATATAGCGGATTATGTACAATTGTACAATCAAGAATTAACTTTAGAAGAAGATTATCAAACATGGGAAACGTATCCTCAATCAATATTATTAACTTCTACTTATCCGTATCAAGCTATAATACAAAGGTCTGACGGATTAATACGATTAGTATACAGTACGACAAAAATTGCATCAATTTCGGGTTCACTGTATGCTACTAGTGGTACGTTGCGTTTTAGTACATGGGATAGTATAGGATTTCAATGGCAAACGTCTAGTAGTACATCTTCACAGATATTTGCTACTATACTTCAGGCGAATAATGATATATATACAAGTTATTCCAATGATATTGTGGCTTTTACAAAAACGACAGCATCTTCAGTTATAGTAGGTGGTGGAATAGGTACATCGGAATCGTTGGCTATTGTAAATATGATATCGCCGTCGGAAGGATTTTCTGACAATATTAATCTATTTGCCTTTATGGCTCAATACAAATTATTACAAGTTGATTATCCTGATAA
>Ga0154410_1128_pt3 | contig 21734 bp, 19 predicted proteins | sample RifGroB2_FD_115914 | JGI IMG/M metagenome (GOLD analysis project Ga0154410, IMG submission 115914) | Clostridiales bacterium GWB2_37_7
GGTAATGTTAAGTTTGTAGTTGTAGCGGATGCTGATGACAACATAACTGATGAGTGGGGCAATGAAATCGAAAACAACATGACATACACATTAACAATCGCAGCTGATACAACAGCTCCAACTGTAACAAAGGTTGAAGTTGAAGATCAAAAGACAATCCTTGTTTACTTCAGCGAAGATGTAACAGCAGTTGCAGATGACTTCACAGTAATTGACGAAGACGGCGAAGATGTAGATATTGCTGGTTTTGCTTACACTAATGTTGATGACGAATATATTGCTGAGCTTACTTTCACAGAAGCTCTTGAAGGTCAATATTCACTTACAATAGAAGATGTAGTTGACAAAGCTTTAGAAGAAAATGAAATTGCAAAAATTACAAAGAAATTCACAGTTGCAGATGAAACTGCACCAGATTTAACAAAAGTTACAGTAGTAGGTGTTGATGAAAATGATGCTGATGAAGCAGACTACATCTATGTAACTTTCCCAGAAGATATGGCTACATCAGGTGCTTACTCAGTACTTGACAAAGACAACTTCCAAATAAAAGTTGGCGCGAACTACTATGATCTTAAAACCGCTGACAAAATTGCAACTTTCAATGGCAATGACACAATTAAAATAACTATTGATGATTCAACAAAATACAATGTATCAAACGGCAGCATTGAGTTGGTAATCGGTAGAGTTGCTGATGCCCTTGGAAACAAGGCAACAAGCTTTAACGTTGCTAAAGCAGTAGCAGCAGAAGTTTCACCAGTAATATCATCCGTTAAAACATTAGGTGAGAAGTCAATCGAAATAACAATTGACGGCGAGCTTAAAGCAGTAAATAAATCATTCATCACAGTTGCGCACGGTGCAAACGATGCAGTACCAGTATATGCAATCAAATCAGTAACAGTTGATGATGGTGAAACAGTAATCGTTGCTGTACTTCCAGCAACAGAGAAGTTAACTGATTCCGCTGACACAGACATTACAGTTTCAGTACTTGATAAGAAGTTCGTAACAATCCTTGGCACACAAATGGATGCAAATACTTTCGTGGCTGCAAACGTAGCTGACGGATTTGCTCCAAGCGTTGTTAAAGATGGTATAGAAGTGTCAGGCAATAAAACATTCACAATCACATTTGACGAAGACTTAAATGAAGATATGGATGCACTATATGCACAAGACCTAATTGTTAAAAATGCAAAGGGCGACACACTTGTAGCAGGTGTTGATTACACAACTGAAGCAGTTGCTAGTGTTCTTACAGTGACAATAACTCAAGCAAATGCAAAAGTAGGCAACTACAAGGTTAACTCTGCTTCAACAATTAAGTATATCAGGGACGCTGCAACTGTAGGCAATACTGCTAACGCATTTACTACAGTAGTAACTCTTGAAAACTTAGTTCAATAATAATCAAATAATCAGAATTGGCTCTCATGAGCCTGTTGTAGAAATACAACAGGCTCTTTTTTTATTCTTTTTCCATTCACATTGAGTTCATATTGCTCCCTTATTATATATTTATTGAAAACTTTTAAAGGAGTAATGATCAATATGAAAAAGAAAATTTTAATTGGTGTCCTTGTTTTAATCGCAATTTTTTCAGCATTTTTTATCTGGAGATCCTCCATGCCCAATGCAGAAAATGCAGCCGCAGCACAAACCTTTGCTTTAGAGAAAGCTGATCTTCTGGATTCGGTACTTGTGTCCGGCACAGTCGTAAGCAGCAGTACCGAGAATATATATTCAAAGGTATCAAATTATCCCATAAAGAAAGTCAATTTTGAGGTGGGAGACAAGGTCAAAGCAGGTGATGTTCTGGCACAGCTTGATACATCGACCCTTGAGCTGGATATCAAACAAACTGAGTTAAACATCAGAAATGCTGAAGCATCCCTGAAGAATGAAAATTCCTCTAATGAATACAATATGCAAAGCGCATTAAACAATGTTGAATTAGCAGCTATAGAGCTTAAAAATTCACAAAACAGCTTCGATCAAATAAAAGCCCTCTATGAATCAGGCTCAATTTCTCAGGATGAATTGACAAAAGCCGAAGCAGCATTGAAAAAAACACAGCTAAGCTATGACAATGCGCAAGCGTCATTGGTAAATATCCAGAACAAAAATACAACAACAACAAAAAACAATATTGAAATTCAGAGAGTAACACTCGAAAAACAAAGAAAAACATTAAATGATGCAAAAATAACAGCACCTATAGATGGAACTGTCACAATGGTGAATGCCAAAGAAAACAGCGCTGCAGCCGGTCTTTTGTTTGTAATAGAGGATACCGAGAACCTCATCGTATCAACTGCCATAGGTGAATACGATATCAGCCTTATTAACCTTGGACAAGAGGTGATCATTAAGACTGACAGCACAGGAGATAAGCAATTCTTGGGAAATGTCTCCAAAATAGCACCGACAGCTATCAAGGATGCCAGTGGAAATACAGCAGCTGCATCCAATGTACAATTTGATACCGAGATTACAATGCAGGCTAAGGATTCAAATATCAAAATAGGCATGAATGTTCGACTGACCATCAAATTGAAGGAAAAGAAAAACGTTTTTTTTGTCCCTTATGATGCCATTGTCACAGACAACAAGGGTGATCAATTCATAAATGTACTAGAAACCATTCAGCAAGACGGAAAAGCTCAGAGCAACACCAGAAAGATACAGGTTCAAACAGGAATGGAAACAGATATGTATGTGGAAATCAGCTCACCTGATTTGAGAGACGGCATGAAGGTGCTAACTTCTGCCATAGCTATACAGGAGGCAGCAAATGATTGAAGTAAAAAATCTTGAAAAAAAATATTTTATTAATACACCAAATGAACTGCGTGCCTTGGACAACATCAATCTAAAAATCGAGGACGGCGAATTTGTGGCACTGGTGGGCGCATCGGGCTCCGGCAAATCAACCTTCATGAACATAGTCGGCGCCCTTGACCGTCCTACCTCAGGCGAATATCTGATTGATGGTGTTCCGGTTCACAGCATGACTCAAAATGAGCTTTCTGATATCCGAGGCAAAAAAATAGGCTTTATCTTTCAATCCTTTAACCTGATGGGACGTTCAAATGCTTTGAAAAATGTTGAATTACCTATGCTGTATGCAGGCATCACTGCAAAGGAACGCACAAAACGTGCAAAAGAGCTGCTTGAGCTGGTAGAAATGGGTGACAGAGTACATCACTTGCCAAATGAGCTTTCAGGCGGTCAAAAGCAAAGAGTCGCCATCGCTCGCTCTCTAGTAAATGATCCATCCATTATACTTGCTGATGAACCTACAGGTGCTTTGGATTCAAAAACCGGCGACATTGTAATGAACATATTCAAAAAAGTTCATAAGGAAAAAAAGAAGACAATATTAATTATTACGCACAGTATAGAGGTTGCGCAAATGACGCAGCGAATCATTACAATCCGAGATGGCAGGATATTGAGTGATGTCCCAAACACACCCATCTCTTAAAATATAATCGAGGTGAAAAACAATGTTCTTTAAAGAAAATATGGTATTGGCTTTAGAAAGCTTACGTTCAAATAAAATGCGTGCATTTCTGACCATGCTGGGTATCATAATAGGTATCGCATCGGTAATAGCAATCATATCAGTAGGGGATTCGCTTTCGTCTTCTATTACAACTGAGATGCAGAGTATCGGTACAAACAATATCAGAATAATGGTTCGTGAAAAAGATAATAAATTTGGGAATCCTCGTAACCGCATGAATAATCCAGGAAGCATGTTGAGTTCAGGTGCTTCTGCTGAGGATAAAGATCTTATTACCATAGAAATGCTTGAAGCCTTCCAGGAGCGGTTTAAAGATCAGGTGGCTGCAATCAGTCTCAATGAATCACGAGGTACAGGTCAGGTAAAGGATGAGAGGCTTTATGCCAATGTTACAGTCTCCGGAGTCAATCCGGGATATATATCTGTTAACAATGTTGAGCTGATCAACGGCAGATTTATAAACGACCGCGACACAGCCGGACGCAAAAGTGTAGCTGTGGTTTCTGACAAGCTCGTGAAAAACATTTTTGGCAGCAGCATTAATCCGATAGGACAGGAAATTAAGCTATATGAAACAAGCGGAATAAAAACGTATATAGTAGTAGGAGTCTATAAATATACAGATTCAGATTCGTTTTTTGGAGCTTCCTCCACTTCAGAAAAAGATGCACAAACTTCTATATATATACCTATTACCCTTGCAAAACAGGATACAACTATTAAGAATTATTCAAGTGCTATCATTATGAGTAAGACGAATGTCGATACCGATAAATTTACAAAGGACATTGAGGAATATTTCTCAAAATATTACGAGACAAATCCTAAATGGGAGGTTTCCGTAATAAATATGGCCAGTCAGATTGAAACGGCTTCTTCTATGCTTTCCTCAGTATCCTTAGCCATTACAATCATCGCAGCTATATCGTTGCTGGTAGGCGGCATAGGTGTAATGAACATCATGCTGGTATCTGTTACAGAAAGAACTCGAGAAATAGGAACCCGTAAGGCTTTGGGCGCCAAGAACTTCCATATACGCATGCAGTTTATAACTGAGGCTATGATCATTGCACTTGTGGGCGGACTAATAGGCTTGGTATTGGGATTACTGCTTGGAACACTAGGCAGCAATCTGCTGGGTGCAGCTCCTTCCTTCTCACTTCCGACGATAGTCCTGACTGTTGCTTTTTCGATGGCAATAGGTGTTTTCTTCGGTTACTATCCTGCCAGCAAGGCTGCCCAGCTTGATCCGATAGATGCATTGAGATATGAATAAAATAAGCTTGCATCCCCCATTGTATAGGAAATTATGCTTTCCTATACAATAAACAAACCATTATGGTAAAATATTTTTGAAAGGCGATGAGCATTATGGTAAATGTACTTCTCGTTGATGATAATGAAAAAATTAGAAAATTAATGGAAATCTATCTTAAGCAAGAGGGTTACCATGTGCTTCATGCTGAAAACGGCGAAAGGGCTTTAGAAGTGTTAGATGAGACAAAGGCTGACCTGATCATTGCCGATATTATGATGCCGGAGATGGACGGCTATGTGCTGACAAAGGAGCTTCGTGATGCACAGTTCAATATGCCCATACTTATGGTTACTGCCAAGGATGCCTTCATAGACAAAAAAACAGGCTTTGGTCTGGGTGCAGACGACTACATGACAAAGCCTGTGGACATGGAAGAGCTTGTATTGCGTGTCAATGCACTGCTTCGCAGAAGCAAAATATCCAGTGATAAGCAAATAAGAATTGGAGATATGGTTCTTGATTTTGATAGTCTGGAGGTAAGGACACCTTCTGATACAATCATATTGCCTAAGAAGGAATTCTATTTGCTATACAAGCTTCTATCCTACCCCAATAAGATATTTACCCGCCAGGAGCTGATGGATGACATTTGGGGCTTTGACAGCGAGGCGGACGAGCGTACAGTAGATGTGCATATCAAACGCCTAAGGGAAAAATTCGGAGGTTTTTCTGAATTTGAAATCGTAACCATCCGGGGTCTTGGCTACAAGGGGGTTATTAAGCCTTGATAAAGTCTATTCACGCTAAACTAGTGCTCATTTTTATTTTGATCATCCTGCTGGGCAATGCAGCTTCATCTATTATTGCAGGCATTACCACCGAGTCAGGCTTGATGGCTGAGCTTTCAAGCTCGCTTAATGGGGTATTAAGTGCTGCTAAAGATATTTATGAGAAAAATGAAATAACAGCTGATGATATTGAGAGACTCTATGCGTCAGGCTTTATATCCGTTAAGTTTTACAGTGATATCAATGAGCTTGTTGATGAATACAGGCTCTCTGCAGAAAATCTAAGAGCAGCTGAAGATAGACCTACTATATTTAAAGGAAAAAGCCATGGAAGATTCAATCTGAAAATCCCCATCAGTGTTGTGAAATCAGGGGATATGTATATTGTAGCCTCCCTTCAGGGAAACAATCTCATGGCTGACTTCCGTTTAATTATTTTACGCTATAATTTGTTCTCTATCCTAAGCGGTACAATTGTAATGCTGATTGTGGCAAGGCTTATCGTAAAGCCTATTAAAGAGCTTATTTCAGCAACCGAAAAAATAGCGAAGGGGGATTTTAATATATATATTAAGAAGGACCGCAAGGATGAAATAGGGCAGCTGGTAGATAACTTCAACAAAATGACCAAAGAGCTTGCCGGCATGGAAATGCTGCGCAACAGCTTTATTTCTGATATATCCCATGAGTTCAAAACCCCGCTTACATCAATAGAGGGCTATACCAAGCTCCTTCGGGATTGCAAAAGTGATAAGGAACGCAATGAATACATTGATATCATAACAGAAGAAACAAAACGTCTTTCGGCACTATCAGGCAATATACTATTGCTGAATCGCATTGAAAATGAAAACATAACCTTAACCAAAAACCCTTTTAGACTGGATGAGCAAATCCGTCACGTCATTCTACTGTGTGAAAATAAATGGAGCAGTAAGAATATCGATCTGGATATCCATTTAGATGAAATAATCTACACTGGAAATGAACAGCTGTTATTTCAGGTATGGCTCAATCTTTTAGACAATGCTATCAAATTCTCAAGACAAGATGAATCAATAGACATCACCCTAAGAAAAGCAGAGGACAAAATTATTTTTTCTATTACGGATTATGGCACAGGAATGACGGAGGAACAGCAAAAAAGGATGTTTGAAAAGTTTTATACAGGAGATCGATCAAGAAATACAGAGGGGAATGGTCTGGGACTCTCTATCGTAAAGCGTGTAGTTGACATGCATGGCGGAAGGATCGAGGTACAAAGCAAGCTGGATGAATTTTCACAAATCAGCATTTTGCTTTGATTTCACAGAACTGTCACATTTTTGGCATTCACTCTGATGTATAATAGTAGTATAGTTAATTAAAGGAACAACTAAATAATAGATTCCAATTCTGAAGCGGCTATTTTCCGCCAATACTGCGTTGTCCTCAGTTGCAATAGAACCGCTATTGCGCCTTCCTCCGCCTTGTCTTGACGAAAACTATCTCGCTTGAGAACCGGGTTTTATTATTTAGTTGTTCCTAATCAGACAAAATTAAAACATTTTAGTATTTATATTAGTGGAGGTGATTACTATTAAATTAAAAAGAATTTTTAGCGTGATGTTAGTACTAATTATTGCAACAAGTACGCTTACTTATGCAGAGGGCAACACATTGACCATACCAAGCGCGGTGCAGATTGCTACAGAAAAGTCTTTGGATGTGATGAAGTACACAAATGCCGTAGCAAGATATGAAAGAGACCATGCAAACGCTCTTGCCTCATCCAGACAGATGAAAGATATGCTTGAGATAGATGCCAGGTTCAGAAAGCTTGCTAACAAGGCCTCTCGGACACCTGCTGAGGAAGCAGAATATCAGATTCTAAGTTCAATGCTCAAGAAGTATATGAGTGCTTCAGAAAGACTGGATTTGGAAATAACCAGTGAACTAACCCCCAGCAGCGTAGAATACATGCTGAATGTTAATAAAGCTCTATTGAAGTCAGCCAAGGAGAATATTTATCTGTCTGTATACAAAAGCTTTAATAACATCACAAAGGCAGAAGATTCAATAAGGGTAAAAAGTGCATTGATAACCAATCTGGAAAGCAATTACAAGGTCGCAGCAGCAAAATATGCGCAAGGAAAAATATCCGCCAACAGTCTGAACACCCTGAGGCTTGAATTGCAAAAAGCAAAAATAGAGCTTAATACCTTGCAGACAGAATTGAAAAAGAACATGATCGAATTCAATAGAAGCCTGGGAATGCCTTTAGATTATGAATATACCGATTACATAAATGAAGAGCTTCCTGAGACGATCACTGCAAAAACCTTGCAGGAATACATTGATCTGGCCTATGCAAATAATGAAAGCTTTAAAGCTGCACAGCAGCAGTTTGAGATAAAAAAGAAAGAATATGAAATGACCACCGGATTCTATGTTTACGAATCAAATACCAAAAATATGAGTGCAGCTATTGCATACAACGAAGCAAAAAATCAATTTGAAACAACAGATATCAATCTTCAGCTGCAAGTGATGAACGCAGTAACGAGCTTCCAAAATCAGCTGACCAATTTAGAAAAAAACAAAATAGCTCTTAACCTGCAAGAGAAAAACCTTCAAGAAACAAAGAGCAAATATAATCTAGGCTTGGTCACAGAATTGGCAGTAAGCGAAGCAAATATAAGCTATTACAAGAGCCAGCTTGACTATCTGACAGCAAGCAGAGATACATGGCTAACAAAGCTAAACCTGGACTTGATTACCGGTACAGCCGAGAATAACAATTAGAAAGAGGTGTGATATGAAAAGATATATAGGAATATTCATTGCTCTAACATTGATTTTAAGCCTTTCCTTTGTCTCTGGAGAAGATAATATATTGCCAAATGCAATAAGAATGAATCTAGACCAAGCGTACCAGCTATTAGAAGCTAATAACCTGGAAATTAAATTGCTGGACAAAAAAATTGAGATGAAGCTGGCACAGAATGAAGATCTGGTAGAAACTATAAACGATACAAAGGGAATGTACAGCCCAAATGACAGCACCAACCTACAATATAGAAAAACAGAGCAGCTCAGCTATAAGCAAGCGATCCTGGAGTTGGATACACTGTATGACCAAAAGGCTGAAAAGCTGCAAGCTCTCAAAACAAGCGTAAAGCAGCAATATATCAGCCTTCAATCACAGCAAGAAAACATAGACTATGTCAAGCAGGATATCGCTGTAATGGATAAAGAAATGAAGGAAATCCAACTACGTATGCAGTTGGGCCAAGCCAAGGAATCAGAGTACAAATCAATGTACGCACAGAGCTTATCCCTACAAAATCAACTAAACTCAATGAATACACAATATCAGACTTCAATGCTCAACTTCAAAAAAACATTGGGCCTTGAGCTTAGTCAACCGGTAGAAATACAAGCTATTGTTCTACCTTACGCAACAGTAAATAAAGAAACTCTACAAGCTGATATTGCCAAGGCAATAGAAAACGACTTTTCCATCCAAAAGCTTAACAGACAGATTGACCTGAAGAAAATCGAAATAAAGCTGGTAAAAGAATATACAGATGCTAAATTCTCCTCTGAGTACAGAGACCTACAGGTAGAGCTTAGTGAGCTAGAAACAGAACTAAGCTATCAAAAGCTCTCCTTGGAAGCTGATTTGATGATAGAATCCTATGATCTACAGGTTCTGGATGATAAGGTAAAGTTGGCAGAGGTAAATTTAGAAATTGCCAAGCTTAACTATGATGCAGCACTAGCAAAAGCCAAGCTGGGACTCATTGATACAGTAACTGAAATCAACGCAGGCATCACCTACAACCGTCAAAAGAACAGCCTGCAGGATGCCAAGTACGACTATATCCTGGCAGTAGAACAATTTAATTGGAATTTGAATTTACAGTAATATAAAACAATGCCCCATACACGGTCAACCCGAGTATGGGGCATTGTTTTATTTATTTTTATCTTTCTTTGCACTTGTCAATTTTGCGTTCGTTAACTTTGCTTTATCTAACATTAGTTTATCTAACTTTGCTTTATCTAAGGTTTGTTTTATCAACGAAGCTCCTATACCCATTATAAGATATACTGTCGGCTGGACAGTCAAGTGGTTGTCATTTACTATGCCTTGAATCATATATGCCGTAATTACTAGCATTAAAGCCTTTAAAAAAGTATTCTTATATAGGTCAGTTTCCAGGTCAATTGCTTTATTTGCTTTCAGGAGTAAGCCTATCAGTAATATCATGAAGCCTATTAAGCCAAATATGCCTGTGTCAAGTAGCACTTGTAAGTACATGTTGTGAGGTTTATCAACAAAATTATTTGGCATAAATTGATCACTATGTGGGTTAATCTGAGGGAAGTTATAAAACAAATTATCTGGTCCATAACCAAATATAAAATTGTCTTTAATTAATTCATTGGAATAGTGCCAGATATACCCTCTATTTGATAGTATCCCCATATTTTGTTCAGCCACATTATTAATAATATAAATATAGCTTATAGCGCCTATCAACAATGCAAGTATAATAAAAATCGAAACTAAACTGTATCTGTATTTAGATATTTTACTTCTAAAGATAAAAAGAAGAATATATATTATTAACATTAATATTACTATTGCCAATAACTTTGAACTTAAAACTTGGGTAGTGTACTTATATATTTCATAAAATGCCCACTTGCTAGATAATCTATTAATAACTGCTGATATTATAGTATAGCCAAAGCACATTACCATAAATATTTTATAGTTACGCTTATTAACCAGAAAAATTGGTATAAGTAAAAGTGCTAAAAACATCGTAATTGTTGATCCCATACTCTGCGCTAGAATAGTACCTGTAAATAACATAATAGACCCTATTATTAATAATATCTTCTTGATAATATTATCTTCATTAAGTGCAAATGCCGTAACAAATGGATAGATTATACTGCAATATGCACCAAAGTAATTAAATTGACCTAAAATAGAAGGAGCAATGTAGTATTCCATACCAAATAATTTTATTGAAGTAATATTTATATTTTCAATCATATATTTATATTCACTAGGAGTATAAAATTGTTTAAACCATAGACTATCCATCATATCTAAACCAAAAAACTGGAATATTCCAATTATAACCAATATTATGGATGCTATATTTATTGTATGAACCAAGAAGAATATATGCTTTGATTGAACCTTTAAATTTGATATTAGATATATTAATAAAAATAAGAATATATAAGCTAACAATCCATTACTCCTTGAATATAATCCCCAGATAGTAACTTCTTGTATAGGATCTAAAATGAATGATACCATTGCTGCTAGAATTATCAGTCCAGTACCAAGTAATATAAAATTTAATTCCAATTTTTGCTTATACATATACATTCTATAAATTAATACTAGTACAAGTATTATTGATACAATTATAAGCCAGGTTAACTTATAATATGTAAATAAATTAGAAATGTTTGGTATCATGCTCATATCAAAGTTCCGAATATTTTTAAATACTTTAAGCCTAACAATGAAATTAGTAATCGCGATAGCAATTATTATAAAATATATGATTTTACTGTTAATACTATCTACTGTCAATGAATTATTCTTCCTACGAGTCAATATCATCATCTCCTATTAATAATTATATATTTCTACGGATATATAATAACATAAATTTAATTATTCTTATTGCTTAAACTCCCATTTCTCACAAGAAATATATACAAATACCCATATTACTACATAATATAGTTAAGAATTGCAAGTGCAGAAATTTAATATGAATTAAGGGACATACCCTAACCAACAGCCTTCCCGAATTTCATTTTTATCGCATTTACAATAACGTCAACATCTTCAATTCTCATAAAGAAGATTATCACAAAATATGATACTGCTCCAGTACCAATCGCCAGTAAAAGTGAAAGGTTCTGCGATAAAGAAGTAGCCAAGTAATTGTAGGAGAGCTTGGCTAATCCGCCCATTATCAATGAGGCAAATAGTATTTTTATAAATGAAATGCTGATCTGTTTTATGCCGAATGGGCCTATTTTTTTTCTGAGACTAAAGAATAAAAGTAAGGATGTACACATTGCCGCAATTGAAGTGGCTAACGCTAATCCCCCGATTCCTAATATGCGTGATAACACAATATTGAGTATGATATTAAGTATCAATCCCATTGATGCATTAATCATAGGTGTTTTTGTATCTTGCATTGAATAATATCCTCTTGCTAATACTTCCCTATAGGCAAACCCCAGCATTCCAAAAGAGTAAAAAAACAATGCGGATGATGTCATTTTTATTGCCGAATCGTCGAATGCACCTCGACCAAAAAGTAGGCTAACAACTTGGTTGCTGAATAACATTGCTCCTATGGACATAGGTAGAACAAAAATTGTAATAATAATGATTGATTCCCTTAATGCTATCTTTATTCCTTCGTAGTTTTGCTTACTTGCATATGAAGATATCATAGGATACATAGCTGTAATAACGGAAGTGACAAACAAACCTTGTATAAAAAGATTTAATCTATTTGCATAGTTTAAGGCAGAAATTCCACCTAAGGCTAATGAAGATGCTATGGTTCTATCAACTAGTGTATTAACCTGATTTACTGATGTTCCAATTATAACTGGTAGAGCTATAAATAATGTCTTAATAACTCTATCATCTCTTAAATTCAGATATAATGAATAATTGAATTTTTCTTTTTTGACAAACAGTGCTATCAAAAAGAATTGAGAGGCAGTAGCAAGTAATGTACCAAAAGCTAAAATATTATAATTTCCATTCGATGAAATAATTATTGAAATAACAATAATTATATTAAAAGGAAACCCAATTAATGTAGGAATAATATAATTATTTTTTATTTGAAGGTATCCACTGAAAATCGAAATAAGAGCCGTAAAATACATCCCCCAAAAGCTAATTTGGGTGAATTTTATAGTCAGTTCCAACACTTCTCCTGAGAAGCCTAAAGCAAATAATTTAACAATTTGTTCCGTGAATACCAGCCCGAATAGTAAAATAATCGATATAATGATTAAAATTAAATTAGTAAAATTACTGGTAAATTCTGATCCTGCAGCTTCTCCAGAATCTTCGATGATTCTACTTTGCGTTGGTATATATGCTGTAACAATTCCATTTCCAATTAATCCAAACAACACACTGGGTACAGTTAATGATATCAAATATGCATCACTAATGCTTGATGCCCCAAAAAAGTATGAAAGAACAATATCTCTTCCGAATCCAAAAAACTTTGAGAAGAGTGTAATTATCATAATAATTAATGCCGTTTTCTTCATATATAAATCACCTCTTTCGAAAGAGAAATGGAATTTTGCATATATCTCTTAATGTTCTTATGATATTTTATATAATCTTATACATTAAATAATTTGTTAAAAGCTTCTTGTGCGATTTTTAAATCATCATATGAATCTATATCTACAGCATACTCTTTAGGTATTATAATGGGATTCATATTATCATTTAAACTAATGTATTTATCTTCAATGTCATTAATCTTATTAATATATATCATTCCGTTTACTCGATAATATTTAGGTAACTCTTGCCTTCTTACAGTTGAATCAATATCTAAAATTTTTAAGAGTTTATTCTTTTTATCTATAGTTCTCATAAAAATGGGATGTTCTTCAACTTCTGAAACACTTACAGCGGACTCTTGATTCTCATCAATAAAATTAATTATTGCGTTCTCAATCATATAACTCCGTCGCAAAGGTGAAGTTGGCTGCAATAGAACTAGTACTTCAAATCCATTACTAATAAGATCATAGTTTTTAATTTCGTATCTTAATACGTCATATAAAATAGCTGTATCATTTGCTAGCTCATTTGGTCTTAGTCCCTTTACTTCTATATCATAGATTTTTGCAATTGCACTCACTTCATCTGAATCAGTAGAGACAATTATTTTATCAACTATCTCAACATTCTTTGCTTGTTTTATCGTGTGTTCAACAAGGGGGATTCCATTTAATAAAGTAATATTTTTATCAGGAATTCCTTTACTTCCTTTTCTTGCTGGTATTATTGCTACAATTTTTTTGTTTTTATACATACAATTCACTCCATTTAATAACAATAAATCAACGGAGAGGAAATGCAACAAAATTTGAAGCAATATCCCCTCTCATATTAATTATTCTATATTAATTTTTTTTGTCCATACACCAAATTTATCTTGTTCAAATAAATCCTTGTTATACCACTTGTCTGCAATTTCCCAAAATTCTTTTACAGTTATTCCAACAAAATTACAATAATCATCAAGTACTCTCTGATCTAAAATATGGTCTCGTTCATTAACCAATTTAATTGCTTCTTCTCTAGTCATTTTCCCAGCTCTAATGTACCTTGACGTCATTTCAGTAGTACTTGAATGTCCAAATTTAGGGTATTTAAACCATTGATTAGTAAGATATCCTGGGCTATCTATCTGATTGTAATTCTCAATTGTGTTTTCTCTAACCCATTCATGTTCCATATGCCTAAAACCATGTCTTTTAGCTACTTCATAGTTATGATGAGAATCCCATTTAATAAAGTACGACAAGTAAATCGGCTCTAATTTTGCTTTACTCATTTCATCAATGGACGGCTGTTTTATACTATGGAGGTCTTTCATAGTTATCCCATCTTCAAGCCATTCATTCCAATCAATTGGCTTAACAACATCATTTCCAAATATTCCTTTTGCAGAATAGGTCTCTTCCTTTTGTGATCCACCATACTCATAATTAACATTTTCACCATAAACAAGTAATTCAATTCCCATTTTCATGCACAGATTTACCGGAGCCGCATATATTGCTGCATCTACATACCAAGTCGGCGAACCTATTTTTTCTAATCCTTTTAACAACATTTTCTTTCCAATCTTTTTATTTAATGAGAAAGTCAAAATATCACAACCAAAAGCTTCGGAAATATTAGCTTTATTTGCTTTTCCTGTTTCAGTCCAGCTCCAATTATCAACTGATATAAGTAAAGGATTCATTCCCATCAACTCTTTCATTACATATACTTGAAAAGTTGAGTCTTTCCCCCCAGAAACCGCAATAGCACAGTCATAACCTTCCCCATTACAACCTCTATACTTATCGCAAAGCTCTTCTAATTCTTTATATCTCCTTTCCCAATCAGTATGCTCTTTTTTTTCGTAATTGTTGCATGCCTCACAAACACCATTTTCATCAAACAGAATACCAGGTCTAGTATTTGGCATTACGCATTTTTTACAAAATTTAATTTTTGTTTTCATATTCTTTAACCTCCAAATTTGTTTTTAACCAGTTATTAAGTTTCATGTACTCAATTTTTGCTTCTTCAAATAATTTTTCTTTTACTTTGTTCGATAAATCCTCGAATCTTTCCTTTTCACTTAAATGCTTTCTTATTTTATCCTTTAATTTTTCTGTGAATCCCTCCTTGTTTACTTCGATGTATTCATTAGAATTGATGTCATTATATAAATTAGATATTTGAACATAATTAACCAATCCAATTACATTCTTTTTTAATGCGTAACTACAAACATTTGAATGAAATCTCATGCCTAGAATCAAATCTGACTGATTGTATAAAGAAAAAATATAGTCATGTCCACTATCGCCAATCAGATATGGAGCAACTTTTACATTCTTTCTCCTAACCTTATCGTTTATATTATTTATTATATCATACGATGTTTTTATATCCCTAAATATATGGGGTACAAAGATAAAGTTCAAATTATGGTTATACTCACCACTCAATTCTTCTAAAACATTAGCAAATTCTTCTATAAAACTAACATAAGTTATCTTCCCATCAGTCCCTGGAAATCTTACTTCCGGCATATCCCCTGCCACATTTATAAGAACATTCATCATCTTTCCTTCTATCTCATAATGATTGAGATTTGAGACGTTTGTAAAAAATCCACCATCTGGTATTTCTGCTACTTTATTTTTATATCTATCTGCATAAATCTTTTCAATATTACCTAAAGCTCCATCATTTCTAACACTTACAAAATATTTTTCCCTATTAGTCAAATAATCCATAAATATTCTAAATTTATCAACATTGGCTTGTGGTACTCCTTGACCTAGATCGCATCCTAGAGAATAGAAGAGAATAGGCGTATTTATTTTTTGCAAATATTCAAGATCCAAATCAATTGATGTACCAGTCCTAGAATTCTCAACCCATAACTCAAAGTAGTTGCCCCCACCAATCATTACTAGATCATACGAATTGGCTTCATTAACGAATTTTTCTGAATTAAAAATCCATTCCTTCCAATAAAATTCTCTAATTTCTTTTCTTGTTATCTCAAACTTATAATCTAAGAACTGGTTTCTTAAAAATTCAGAACCTTTATGATTTGCATTATCTCCAACGTTCCCAATAAAACTCGCAATATGTAGTACTCTTAGTTTCTTTTTCAATTCTTGATCCTCCTATCTCTACTTCTTTTCGAATAGAATAATTATACAATGTCTTTAAACACTTTTTGTCTTGGTGTGTTCCATATTTTGTCATCATCTATAATATCAAGAAAATTTTTCCTGCTATTCCCGTCACCAAAGTAAGTTGTTCTATTAGTAACTTTTTTATTAATTGCTTCCTCAATGGCATTAAGAAGCTGTTCTTTCGAATCAGAACTATTTATGATTGATTCATAGATAAATCTGTTACTTTGTCTAGACCCAACATTAACACTAGGTAGACCAATTACAGGTGCCTCATGGATACCCGCACTAGAATTACCAATTATAAAGCTTGCATTTCTTAGCAGTTCGATAAAAAACTCGAAACGAATTGAGGGATATCGTTTAATATTTTTAAGTCCATTAAACCTTCTATACTCATCTAAAATAATATTGTGTCCATGATCATTGTTAGGATTAATAACGATATAATTCTTGCCACTCTCAATAACAGCACTTACAAGTTGTCCTACTTTAGTTTTCAAAAAATCAACTTCTGTTGTTACTGGATGATACATTAACACTGCATATTCTTCGAATTGAATGTCATATCTTTCCTTGATCTTCTCTATACTTATACTTGGTTTTTGAAGTATTATATCTATGTCAGGAGATCCAATTACAAATATTGACCTTTCATCTTCGCCAAGTTGAAGGAGCCTGTTCTTTGCATCATTATTTGAGACAAAATGTATATGAGCCAATTTAGAAATTGAATGTCTTATAGATTCATCAATTGTCCCAGATAGTTCTCCTCCTTCAATATGGGCTACTAATATGTTGTTAATAGCACCAGATATAGCACCTGCCAATGCTTCAACTCTATCACCGTGAATAATAATCAAATCTGGTTCTAATTCTCTAATATACCTACTGAAGCCATTTATTGTATTCGCTAATACTAGATCCATAGGTTCTTCAATAATCTGATTCATATAAACTTGAGTATTTAAAAATCCATCTTTGAGTATTTCAGATTTTGTATCTCCAAATTCTTTAAGTGTATGCATTCCAGTAATAAAAATGTGACACTCGAATCTGTCATTCTCTTCAATGGCAGCCATTAAAGGCTTCATTTTGCCATAATCTGCTCTTGTCCCTGTTAAAAAAAGTACCTTCTTCTTCATTCATTGATACCGCCTTTATTCAACATCAGTCCATGATAGATGTTCATCTTCTCCAAGATTTCTTGTAGCTTTTCTCCCTATTAAATCATAAAAATTCTCAGCTTTTATTTCTCCAACACCAGGTCGTTTAACCCAAATATTCTCTTTTGTAAAAATGTCTCCCTTTGATATAGATTCAATAGTCACTACAGTTGCAAAAGCAAAATCAATCGTGACTTGTTCTTCCTTTACAGCCTCTTTTTTACCCCCACGCATTTTTGCAATCTCAGCTGAATTATTTATTAAGTCTGTCAACTGTTCCGGTGTCATTGAACATACTATATCTGGTCCTATTCGATCTGATCTATCTGTAAAATGTCTCTCCAGGATTGATGCACCAAGGGCAGTTGCTGCTAAGCATGCATTATTATTTACAGTGTGGTCTGATAAACCGACAACTGCGTTTGGAAACTCTCTTTGTAATTCTTGCATTGCTCCTAACCTAACTAGTTCTGGAGGTGTGGGATACAGATTTGTTGTATGAAGTAACGCATACTGGACTCCATATTTTTCTAATATATTAACCGCTTTTCTTACACTTTCTATATTATTCATGCCTGTTGATACAATCATCGGTTTGCCAAAAGAAGCTATATGTTCTAACAATGGATAATTGTTCATCTCCCCTGACCCAATCTTATAAGCTAATACATTCATTCTTTCCAATCTATCAGCTGCCGCTCTTGAAAATGGTGTACTTAAAAAAATTATTCCTTTTGACTCAATATATTCTTTTAGCTTAATTTCATCTTCTTCAGATAAAGCACATCTTGCCATGACATCATAAATCGATACATCAGTATTTCCCGGAATTACTTTTTTTGCTTCTTTACTCATTTCGTCTTCAACTACGTGAGTTTGATGTTTTATTATCTCAGCACCAGCTTTATACGCCGCATCCACCATTTCATAGGCTGTTTCCAAACTACCTTCATGATTTATTCCTATTTCTGCGATAACAAGCGGCGTAAATCCAGTTCCAATTTTTCTAGTTCCAATTTCAATTTTTCTCATAAAAATCACCTTTACATTAATTTATTTATCCTAGATATCTTCTCAATTATATATTAACTAAAAATATCTTAACTTAACTACACCCATTCCATAAATTGTAATTTAAGGAATATTAGGAATAACTAAAAATCTGTTATATAAATAATTAAATCCTAAATGTTTATCTGCCTAATCAAAGTTAAAATTGGATTATTTTTCATATACTCTTAGCTTTATTGTCTCTCCTCACTTTATTTACTGTTGTAATGTATCAGCAAAGACTGTATCCATATTTTAGGACACATTATTCCTTTTTATTTAAATCGCTCTTTTAATTCCATCTCCAAAAGAGATAATTCATTATTTCCACAAATTTGATTATCCATTTCAATAAACCATCTAATAAAATAATTGTTATTAGTCCGCTTTCTATACTCTGATAATTTAATTCTTTCTCTAAACACTTTAAATAAGTTGTACATTATTTTAACCCCAAAAGTCTTGTACTTTGCTTTGATTAGTTCTTTAGAACTGATTTTAAATTCACAACTTTCATTATTACTATAAATACTTTCAATAAAGTTTGCATATTTTACTATAGCTGTTTGATTAAGATCAACATAATAGTAAGATTCTATTAAATGAATATTAGTTTTTGATGTGCCAGTACTATTATACTTTATTGCATTTTCTAAAAATTCTTCTTTAGTTTCAATAAAATCCATCTCTTTCAAAAAGTTAATCTCAGATTCGCTTTTAATTCTAATAGGTCTTAGTATAGAAAAGTTTTTCTTCATATAATACGCTTCAACTACAGAAGTTGAATACCATGAATAAATATAATCACAGCAGTTAATCCAATTTTTTACTGGATCTTCTCTTATAATGTGAAAATTTTCATACTGATTTTCTATTTCGTTAACAGATGCTAAAAAATTTTCATCCGGATGAGGCCTGTAAATAATTTCTATTTCATCATTCACATCTAACAATGAGGAAAACCACCCTAAAATTTCTTTTCTTGACATTGAATGTAAACTCCTAGTGTTTTCTCTGCTTGCATTTACATTGTTTTCATTCATCTTTACCCATGCATCTGCAGCATCTGCATATGTGAAACTAGATAGAAATAATAGCCATTTTTTGTTTTTATCTAGTCTAAATCTTAATGCATATTTTTCTTTTTGCTTATAAGATTCTAACCTGTATTCATCTCTCAACAAATCCAACTGAATTGCTCCAAGAATTGGTAATTTATTTTTGTTAATTCCTGCATTTAGAAGTCTATCATGAGTATTTTTCCCCCAACATATATGGTAAGCTTTTTTTGCTTCTCCTTTTGGATCAAAAATCGATTCTTTTATTTGTTCATATGACAAAATTTGCTCATATTGCAAATTAATAATTTTATCACATTCACCAAATCTACTCCAAATTCTAGGTATTTCTCTGGTTGAATATAGATGAGGCGCTAATATTACATCGGGTTTTTCTGTGCCACCTATAAATTTATCTCCTTCATACATCTGTGAAATAATGCAATTATGACCTCTAGATTCTAGTTCAATTTTAAGCAATAAATCATTATAAATTTCTCTTGTCTTTCTTTCATATAAGATTGCAATGTTCATTATTATTCTCCTCGTATTATAGTGTTTAAAACTTGTGCTCGTAAGGATGTTATGTTAAAAAAATATTACTTGGTTTCACTTTAAGTTTTTGCTACTATCATCATCTCCCGATACAATATCCTCAATAAGAAGCACCAAGAAATATTTATATTAGCCAATTAGTCTTCTTTCTAAATCTAATTCTATTGATAACTTCTAGAGCAACAAATGAGTAAATAATAAAATAGAAATATGCAAATCCAGTAGCTGTCATTATTGGAGCTAATATAATATAAAATAAAACAAAAAATATAAAAGCAAGTGTATATCCTGTGACGCAATTCGCAAATTTTATTTTTACAACCACAAAGGCATATAGCATACCCAACAATAGAGAATATAAAATTATTCCAACAAAACCACCATCATAATAAAATGACCCAGGAAGTGATAGAAACATAGCATATTGGGTTGTGAAATAATCTTTTGGTATTGAATTTATAGGCAAATTTAAGTATTTGAATATTTCAATAATTGGATTAAGCAGCGTTCCCCAAAAAGCAGATCCACTTTTTTCACTAATACTTAACAAATATCTAAAAGAAAACTGACCATGAAATAAATACATAACAAAAAAAATAAAAACATATCCAACATTCCCAAAGTAATCCCACATGTCCATTAACTCTGATTCAACAGTTCCCAATAGTGTTGGGGCAAAATCTGTTACATACTCTTTAATCCCCATACTTTCACTTATTCCTTCAATTGTCAAAATAGTAACAAACCCTATGCCTATTGAGATTGGTAAATATTTTCTAATTATCTTTTTTGATCTTTCTAAATTGAAATTATGTTTAAATATGAGAACTATCTTTATTGATAACCACAACACTCCACCTAAAAGTACTTGACTTCTTCCACCATTTATAGCCGCATGTCCAATAATTGTTGAGAATGCTGCAATAGACAATTGAATTTTTTGCTTATTGCTTAAATTGTTTTTATGAACTAAAAGAAACCATAACCCTATATAACCAAATGGGATTAACAAATTTCCAATTTTGCTCCAAATTGAACTCGATATCTCTGAGTATAACCATTGGTATCTTGCATTTCTAAGTCCTAAACTGTAATCGATTCCTCTAACAAAAACACGATCATATATCATCAACAAAAGACCTAAAGTTGAAAATCCAAATATGATATTCGAATTAAATTTTAATTTTGCCCTATTAAATGACTTATTAACTATGTTCTCATTTACTCTATTTTTCAGTCTATCATACAACAATCCAAATGTTATGACAAAGCCAACAACTACCGAACTTAGATATAGTAAGTAACCTAGAAAGTACTCGGCAGAATTGTCAACAATCGGTCTTATCGGCGATATCCAAAGTACTAATAAAGGACTTATTTGAATAATCAAAAATATTATAATCGCCTTTTTCCAAGTGCTTCTCAATGATTTTATCTTGATAAACATGTCAATTCCCTTCCATTAAGAATCAATATTCATAACCCATAATTTTATCTCTTAATTAACACTCAATATTGCTCAATGTCTTATTCATAGACATCAGTTTACTTATTGTCAATATCTTAAATCTAAAACTCAATCCATCTAATATCATATAGTATCCCAAACAACTCTATTTACGTAATCTGTATAAGACAATAATATCCTAAGTACCTTATCTGATACATTCGGCATACTATAGTCTGCTACATATCTCAATGCCTCTTTTTTTTGTGTCTCTAATATTTCTAGCCCCTGTAGTATCCTATCTTTTCTTAGTCCTACCATCATGACGGATGCTTCTTCCATTGCTTCTGGCCTTTCGTGGG
>Ga0154410_1085_pt9 | contig 21546 bp, 21 predicted proteins | sample RifGroB2_FD_115914 | JGI IMG/M metagenome (GOLD analysis project Ga0154410, IMG submission 115914) | Clostridiales bacterium GWB2_37_7
GATATATTATATTTTATAGAAGTCCTAGGAGCACCTTCTAACAATTCTGGTCTTGCCTTCCATACAAAGTTTATTACAGCCGCAGTAATCAAGCCTTCAACAATACCGATAGCAAGATGTATTGACTGCATTAATATAGCGAAGGCAGTAAAGGATAATTCTATCTTACCGGATAGCATGGTTTGAACCACTACACTAAAGGCACCCAGCTGCAATCCTACAACAGATGCCAAAATCGATGCCCCGATAATGCGGGCAGTAGAATAGCCTTTCTTCAAAATCCTCTTATAAATGTGCGGATATGCAATAAAGCAGGTATAAAAACCTAAGTTAAATATAGAGCCTCCCAATGCCAGCAGTCCCCCATCTGCAAAAAACAAAGCTTGTATAGCCAGTATTGCTGCCATTGCTAAAAAGCCGGCATAAGGTCCAAGAATGACTGCCAACAGCACGCCGCCGCCTAGGTGTCCGCTGGAGCCGGTGCCGGGTATGGAGAAGTTTATCATCTGTGCTGCAAATACAAAGGCACCCATGACCCCCATCATAGGTATCTTGGCATCGTCCAGCTCTAATTTCACTTTATTTATCGAATGACGGATTACAGCTGTTGAAACAAACCACATTGTACCGCCAACCACGGGTGTTATCAAGGCATCTGCCATATGCATTTCCGTCATACCTCCATGATATAGTTAATGTCTAATTTAACATAGAAGCTCAATACTGTCAATATAACACATCTGGCTCATCGAGCCCCAAATACTATGTAATAGTTGTACTTTTTATTTGGGACTAGGTCAATATATATGGTTCGCTCATATACTGCTATTAACACGTTGCAAGGAGTGATATGAATGCCATTTTATCCATTCTTCTGTCCTTATATGAATCAGCAAAACGCTGAAAATGAAGATGAAGATTTCCGTTCACCAAACGGTTTTGCCCCACCCTTTTCCCCTGGTCAAGGACCTGGATTTAATCCACCCTTTGGACCGCCATCGGGGGGTAAAGATGGACCTCCATCCGGTCCACCACCTAGTAAAACTCCTACCCTCAAATCAACAGGAAGCGGTCCCAGCTTAAAAGCTGTTGATCCAGGTGCCATCAGACCCTGCAAATATCAATATGTATATATATGGCCCTCATATGGCAGACCTTTCTGGGCATGGTTAACCTTTGTAGGCAGACGTTCTGTTTCCGGTTACCGCTGGAATGGTTATAGCTGGAGATATTTCGGCATGGATTTGAGACAAATCGAAAGCTTTGACTGCTATTAAAAAAACAAGCCCTCAGCCTTATGAACTGGGGGCTTGTTTTTTTAATGTTCCCCATTCTTCATTACCTCATCAATATCTCTGCATTAAGAGTCTGTGAAGCTTATCTTTGAAGCTGCTGACATCTCCATTAAATAATACAATATTTATTCCCATTTCCTCAGCTCTTTGAAAGGTCATTTCTCCACGTTCAGGAGCTAGAGTTGATACTAGAAGCTTTGTCACCTTACGCCCGCCCAAGTGCTCTGCATAGACTTCCAATTCATTTAAGTCCTCTACGTCATATTTCTCAGTGTCCTTGCAGGATATGCAAACCAAATGTGAGTTTACAGCGGCAACTACATCCAGCTCGTTATGCCCCTCGACCTCCTCATCCCATACAAAAAGCATTCCACTCACTGCATCATTTACTTCTTTTATTTCTTTTATGCACCTATAGGTAAGCGCCTCGAGCCAACTGCCAGCACTCATAATAAATGCCTTTGCCTCCTTGGTGGCGATGTTGAATTCAAGATGATCATAATAGAATTTGTAATCTGTAATCAGCTTTTTTTCGAAAATCTCTTTTAGAAATCTCTCTAAGGCTTTTATTTGAATGTATGACAAGCTGTCTGATATTATTTCTATAAAAAGTGGCTGCATCACAAACTGCTTTACGATGCGAGTATTTCTCAAAATATTCTTTGCATACTTCCACATATCATAATTCTTAATCATGAATTCTACCAATTCTTTGAATTCATTTTTGTCATATATATCCGTGGAGTGCTTAATTATTTCTGCACCTGTGCTACATACTAAATCCTCCACAGTAAGCTCAACCTCAATGGGACATAATACCTCAACATCATTTTTCAAGCTTAGTATTTTGCCATTGTCAGTGTCGATATAAATAGTCGTAGCTTTACTCCCCGAAGCAGCCTTAAATGCAAGCAAGCCCATTAGCTTGCTGCCACCTGATAAATTGAGATAGGTATCCTCACTATCATACTTGTTAAATACCTCTGATATTGCAGCAGTGCTTTGCTCTGTTATAATGTGCTCTATCATCATTGTATGAGGCAATCTATTTACAATGCAGGCAATAGCATTTACACAGCATTCCTGATCCTCAGTCAATCGTATAAAAATTACCCTATCAGGGCAAAGATTCAAAGCTGCCAAAATACTATAGTGATTGTATTTTCCAATAATATTAATAAGAGTTCTACACTTCATCTCTTTCCTCCCGTCAATCAAAAATTCTATGCTTTCCTATACAATATTAAACATGACAGGAATAGTTTGCACATTTTACGACCGAATAACACTTATGCATAATGCAATTAAAAAAATAATGGAGGTACAGCAATGCTGTAATAATATTTTACTAACATCAATACATTTTACGAAAAATTTGTAAAATATAGGTTTATATATCATAATAACAGAAAAATCTGGTTTAATAAATAAAATTATAGCTTACATAGTAAGAATTTGTAAAACGAATTTTATTTATTTTCCATGTTTATCATGCTATCATGATTGTAAAATTTCCCAATAACGAAAGGAGATTCGTATGAAAACAAAAAAAATTGTATCACTTTTAACAATGGTCATATTTGCACTCTCTGTTTTGATCCCTTTTGCTGCGAATGTAGCAAAAGTAGAAGCGGATTTTTATTCAAACTGGAATGTAGAGCGATATGGGGATCGTATTGATATCGATAGTCAGTTGGATCAGCTGTCTAAAGACGCCTCATTCCTGAAGCAAGCCGAAAAGAAGCTTAAGGAGCAAGCGTCGCAAATTAATTTTGATGAAAGTGAAATTTCTGGTGACCCAACAACTGCTAGTTCATTTACATACGATGGGGGAACAAAATATTTCTTGAACAGAAATTTAAAACTAAAAACTTTTACGCTGCGAAGCGTTGGCGAGAATATTGAGATTTGGGTTGCTAATAGTCTAGCATTTCCAATAGGAGATCCTCGTCCAATTCCTGTAATTACACAACAGCAGGTCGACAAGCTTCGTGATGAGTTTGACAACAATATTTATCCTGTAGACACTGAATTCTTTGGAACACCCGACATACACGATGGCTCACGTGCTCCGTTACCCGGAATAGTAGGACTTCCAGCGGATTATTATACAGGCAGCGACAAAGTTATTATGCTGGTAGATAACATTATTGATGATAACTATAACGATCCCACCTATCCATTCTTTGTCGCTGGTTTCTTCTGGCAAACGCTAGAAAATTACATAGATAGAAATATCATTACAATCGATACAAACAATTGGGAAACTCGTTTAGAGAACACATTCTTCGGAACCACTATTCATGAGCTTCAGCACTTAATTCATGCTGATAATGATAGCGCAGAAGAGTCATGGATCAACGAAGGCATGTCTACTTTCGCCGAATATCTTGGTGGATATGGTCACGATGACCGCTCCATTAACTTCTACCTAGACCATCCAGAGAATTCTCTGGTGAATTGGGATGAACACCGTGAAGCGGCAACTGGTCCTGAAACAATTGCAGATTATGGCCAAGTATATTTGTTTACGTTATACATGAATGACAAATTTGGTCAAGAGTTCATTCGTGATTTAGCATTGAATGAAGCTCAAGGAATCGATAGTATTAATGCAGTATTGGAAGCAAATAGAATTAATCTTGATTTCGCTGGGCTTTATCAAAACTTTATAACTGCTTTGGCTTTAGACACTGATAAAGTAGGCAACGGAGTCTATGATTTTGATAGCATTGACCTTCGTGACCTTGCTGTCGATAACGAAGGTACAAAACGTGGCATAACAGTTAACTATGAAAAAGCTGTGGCATATGACAAAGAAGGGGTTCCTGCTTGGGGCGGAGATTTCAAAGTATTAGATTTCAAAGATAAAATTAGAAGCATCTCCTTTGATGGTGTAGATTTCCTATCAACTCCTTGGGAATCAGTAGCTGACCCATTAGGAACTGACAATCAAGTGTTGTGGGGCAATGAGGGAGACGAAGCAGATAATGCTTTAATCTTTGAAGCAGATCTTTCCAATGTAGAAAAAGCGACACTAGAGTTTGATAATTTTATAGATATTGAAGAGCAATGGGATTTTGGTGTTGTTCAAGCTTCCATAGATGGCGGTAAAACTTGGGTTAGCCTTGCAAATGAAAATACACGCAGCGATGTAGTGGAAGAAGGCTATCCAAAGATTAAAGAAAATGTGCCAGGATTTACAGGCTATTATGAAGACTGGCAAAAGGAAACCTTTGATTTAACTGAATATGCTGGTCAAAAGATATTGATATCCTTCCGATATTTAACTGATTGGGGATACAATGACACAGGCTGGTACATTGATAATATTAAAATCCCAGAAATTGGTTTTGTTAATGATGGAAGCTCTACAGATGAATTCAAATCAATGGCTGAAGTAGCGGGTGAATATGTGAATTATACTGTGACATTTATTAATGAAAAAGAAATTGGCAATAAGAAGGGTAATAAAATCGATTATAAGGTCATAACCGTTGATCCATTTAATGTAACTGAAGAGGATGCATTAACTCTAAGACAGTTATTCCAGAACGGAAAGAATTATATGATCATATCCTATGCCGCTACTATAGACGACAAGAGTCCTGTAGAATTTTCATATGAAGTTAATTTGAAAAAAGCTAATCCTAAAAAGAAATAATAGTATAAAAAGGAATGTCCAACACAATAGTAAAGGTGCTGGACATTCCTTTATTGTTATAACAAGATTTATTGAAAGTTTTTTGCACTTGTTGCAAAAAACTACCCAAGGCGTTTCAACGAGGCAGGGGGATATATGCCCACCTCCTGTTGCTGAAATCGGAACCCGCCACTTATAGAAGTGGGAGACATATTTTTGCCTCGTTATAAAAGCCTACTTGTATATAGTGAACTATATAAATTTAATCTTGTAATTCTTTAAATGCTTAAACCGCAAATTCAAATTCTGCCTCTACCATTGCTATTATTTCTATCTTTCCGGGCATCACAGCCTCCGTTGCTGCAAGCTTCATTATGCCTTGCTCTGACAAGGGTGTAAAAGATGTTGACTGTTCTGTAATGCTGCATGGTATTGTGTCAAAGGATACCTTCATAGCATTGGCTATGGCTTGTGCTTTTAATGCTGCATCCTTTACCGCTAGTTTGAGCGCCTTATTATACTGATATTTCGCATCCTCCAAAGTAAAATCCACTTTATTAATTTGATTTGCTCCATTTTGAACAGCTGTACTGATTACTTCTCCAGCCTTTTTTATATCTCTGACCTTCACTTGTAATATATGAGAAGCCGTATAGCCGGATAAAAGCTGCTTGCCATCTACATAGTCATATTCAGGATATATGGAGTATGAGCTGGTTTTTATATCATCTCTCGAAATTCCCGCTCTCATTAATGCATTTATTAGTTTTTTTGAAATTTCATCATTTAGATTTTGTACACTTTGAGGATTTTTATCCTTTGTTACTACACCCAATGATATCACAACGATATCCGGTTCTGCTTCTACGATTCCTTTTCCATTAACTTTTATATTCCGTTTTTGACATTCTGAATATTCCTTAGAATCATAAGGGTTAATAGTATATTCCATAATTCACACTCCTTCCTTTGAAGCCTTTTATATATCATATGATTCATTTATTTTTCACATTACATAAATCAAATTTACATTATTAATTTCAATAGAAAATAACATGTCTAACACAATATTCCAAATATAGCATGTACAATGCAATATTTTCCAAAGGTTGACATAATGTTGTCATTTTAGTATAATTGCTTTTATAACACAAGCATATGCTGAATCTCGGATTATCCGAGTACGGAGGAACCAGTTTTGGGGTTAATCCACAGTTATTTGTGGTAGGGCACCTTCTAGCCCGCACCCGTCAGCTAACTTCGGAAGCAAACCAAGGAAGGAGTGTATTGTGATGAAAAATACGCAAAAAAGACTTGTGGGATTTATTTTAGTAGTGCTGATTTTTACACTAAGCTTTAGCAGTGTATTTGCAGCAAGTGCTGCTACATACCCCTTGCTAAGATACGGAAGCAGGGGTACTGCAGTCGTTACCCTGCAAAAGGCTCTTACAGCGCAGGGCTATTTAAGAGGTGCTGCAGATGGTATTTATGGTAGTATGACGAAAAGTGCCGTGATAAAGTTCCAAACTGCAAAAAGAATTCAAATTGACGGTATAGCAGGCAATCAAACTCAAACCTACCTTTATGCTCAGACTACTTCTAGATCTACCACTACAACAGCGGCTACAAACTTATATTGGCTGTCTAGAATAATTCATGCTGAAGCGGAAGCAGAGCCTTATGCTGGCAAGGTTGCAGTTGGAAATGTAGTGCTAAATAGAGTAAACTCAAGTTTGTTCCCTAACACAATTAAGGGAGTAATATTTGAGTATTACCAAGGTATACCTCAGTTCAGTCCTGTTGAAGACGGTACAATTTACAACACACCGTCATCAGCTAGCATCCAGGCAGCCAGAGCGGCATTAGCCGGTGAACGTCCTGTAGGAACTGCAACATATTTCTTCAACCCGGACAAGTCCGCCGGAAAATGGATTGTAGAAAATAAGACCTTTGTAAAAACAATTGGTGACCACGATTTCTATAAATAATATAGAGTAAAAATTTATGAGGTACGAATCGTACCTCATTTTTTTTACTTTCTTTATATCGTATTCATTTGTTTTAGAACTTCAAGTAAATATTCCCATACATTCTTCGTTGAAGCAATGCTAAAATTCTCCTTTGGAGTATGTACATCGAATATGTTTGGACCTAAGGAAATGGAGTCAAGTCCATCTAACTTCTGTGCAAGCACACCACATTCCAAGCCGGCATGTATAGCAATGATCTCTGCTTCTTTGTTATACATATCCTTATAAACCTTTTGAAATAGCTTTCTCATTTCTGAATTGGGGTTGTATTCCCATTCTGGATAGTCTGATTCAATTCTCAGCTCTCCACCTAATGTTTCAGCCAACATCTTAATCGTATTTAATGTACTTCTCTTAAGTGTTTTTACAGAGCTTCTTATTTCATTTATCAAATAAATATTGTCCCCTGCAGTTTGCACCACCCCAAGATTGGTTGAGCTCTCTACCAATCCTTCTATTTCCATACTCATGCTTTGTATTCCATTTGGCAGCAGCATTAAGCATGCAGTTAACATGTTTAAGCTCTCCTTATTAAAAACTCTGTCTAAGGATTGTTCTTCTATTTCAAGCTTTACACAAATTTCAGGATCAGCAGCACGCAGCTCATTTTTGAACACTAATTCCCATAGCTGCATTTTAGCTTCCAGCTTGCTCAGATTTTCCCTGCTGATTTGGGCAACTACATCTACTTCTCTCGGAATAGCATTGGATTTCACACCGCCATTGATCTCATTTAAGAAGATTTCCATTTCACCCTTTATATCATTTAGCAATCTACCCATTAGCTTATTTGCATTTCCTCTTTGCTTGTTGATCTCCATACCGGAATGACCACCCTTGAGCCCACCGATTCTAATCCTAACGGTATGCATTCCACTTCTGGCACTTTCCCACGCTATTGGCAACACTACCTTTGCTTTTGTACCTCCCGCACTACTTACAAGCAGCTTGCCTTCTTCTTCCGAATCAAGATTTATTAGCAATCTGCCCTTTAGGTTGTTGCCATCCAATGCAATTGCTCCTCCCATTGTACTTTCCTCATCAGTAGTAAACAAAGCTTCGATTGCTGGATGCAGAATATCATCGGCCTCAAGCAGTGCCAATGCATAAGCCAACGCTATCCCATTATCAGCTCCTAGTGTTGTTTCTGTGGCAAATATTAAATCATCTACAATCCTAAGCTTTATTGGATCCTTCTCAAAGTCATGGATTGTTTCCTTATTTTTTTCACATACCATATCCATATGTCCTTGAAGTATCACAGTAGGAGCGTTCTCATAGCCTGGTGCTGCCGGCTTTTTTATAATTACATTTAAAGCCTTGTCTCTTGTAACCTCAAGCTTTCTCTCCTTTGCAAAATTCACCAAATAATCGCTGATTCTTTGCTCATCACCGGAGCACCTAGGAATTTGAGCTATTTCCTCGAAAAATTTAAAAACACTATTGGGCGTTAATTCTCTTAAAATGTTTTGCATAGCCTTCCTCCTTATAAATAAAATCAAAATATATTAATGGTAATTGCATTTAATTTCCAACACTATTGTACACCTTATATAATGCCTTTACCATGAAAATTTATATAAATAAAACAAAGCAGTATGCCTGCCTATAAAACAGGTATACTGCTTTGTTTATACCAACAGATATATTGATGAAGGAATACTATTATATGAATTTTTGCTGGAAATATTCCTCCTTAAGTATGGCCATTACATATTCATCATTGTACTTGCCATCTCTGAAAATCTCTTGTTTAAGAACCCCTTCTCTTACAAATCCGCATTTTTCATAGCTTTTAACCGCTCTTTCATTAAAGGAATATACAAAGAGCTTCACTTTATTAATATTCATTTGTTCAAAAATAAATTTTAACAGCACCTTCATGGCATCCGTTCCATAGCCCTTGCCCCAATAGTTCTTGTCTCCAATGAAAATGCCTACAGTAGCTACACTGTTTTTCCAGTCCAATCCGTTAACACCGCAGCCACCGATGTACTTGCCTTCTGCAATAGTTTCTACAGCAAAGCTGTAGATATCCTTATGAGATGATATGTTTTCAAACCACTTGTTTTCTTCCTCTAAGGTAAAGGGATATGGAACTCCCGGCATCAAAAACCTCTTGGTTTCAGCATCGTTCAAATACTGCTGTGCCAATGCCACATCCTCTCTTCTATATGCCCTGAGTTTGACTTTCTCACCTGTATACATATCTTACCTCCCGTCAATTATGGTATAAAAAAACTCCATAGAAATCACATTACTGTGACTCCGTAGAGTATTCTACGTGTAGGAAATATCCCTGTGCCGCTCATAACTAGGCACACTCACTAGTTTTGCATATTTTATCATATATCACAATAATTGTAAAGTTCATTATAGATTCATGTAGCAGGATTTTTAGAGCTTAATACCATAAGCCGAAAGCTGGCATTCCTTAAGCTCTAATACTCGTCATTGCCAATATTATTATGCACAATACGATCAAGTCCATAATATCACCTCATAATTGTCTTATAACAAGATTTTACTGAAAGGTTTTTTGTGTTTTTTGCAAAAAACCTACCCGAGCGTTTCAACGAGGCAGAGGATATATGCCCACCGCCTCATGCAGAAATCGGAACCCGCAACTTATTGAAGTGGGGGACATCTTTTGCCTCGTTATAACATTACTATATACTACAAAAGCGTCCTATATGTTTCAGTAGAGTTACATGTTTTTTACAAATATATTAATTTTTGATAAATAGTGTATAAATTATTAAAATATAAACTTAACAATCTTATGGACATATATTTACTATTTTTTTATATCGAATTAACAATCCCAACATATAATGTTACTAGGAAAATGTTATTACGAAATAAACGCATGTATTTATTATCATATAATTTCCACTTTGGCATATTTAAGTAATAGGACCGTTGTATTACATAATATATGATAGGCTGGTGTAGATATATGGGCATGCAGGTTTATCAAAATACTCATTTTAAGGTTTACAGGTCAGAGGATGGCTTTGTTATTCATAATATTGACAAAGGCTTTGAAAACGGCCATACACATGTACAAAAATATGATACCTGTATGGTATTGATTAAGCTTCTGATTAATAAGAAAGCGCCCAAAAGCAAAAGCAGGTATTTCCTAGAAAGTCTGTTACGGCTATGTGATGACGAAGGCTATAGACAGCAAATCCAACAACTTCTGATGAGAGTCCAGTAAAACTGTTTAAATATTTAGGAGGGTCGCTGTAGTCAGCGACCCTCCTGATATGAATCCACAATCTCAATTAAACGTTTTTTGCCTTTATCAGAAAGTCCTAGGTCTTCGAATTCCTCTGCCAACCGCTCCATCGTCCCCATGCCCTTTAGATATCCATTAATTCTAGCTGAAGCAGTAGAGTTAATGAAGTCTATAAAATTTGGATAGTAGCTTTTTATATCATTTTTCAGTACATCTACTAGCTGCAAATAATATTTCTGATGATATGTCTCTGCTAAATACAACTTTTTGTATGGCATTATTAATGTATATATCTTAATCCCTCTTTTTTGCCGTGCCAGCTCCAGTGCCTCCAAGGCAGCTTTTTGCTGCTTTTCATCGTGATAAAAAATAGCTGACATATACTGTCTGACAGCTACATTATATTCCGGACTATGATTGTCAAAAAACATTTTCAATAGCTCTTCATATGTAATTTCTTGCGGGTTATAATCCAGTTGAATCGTCTCAATATAGTCTCCTATTTTCTCATATGTTGGATTATCCGTAGTTCCCCCACAGTAGCCTACCCTCGTTCTATATACAGCCTTTTGAAGCCCAAACTGAGCATCCGGTCCCCAAAATCAGCCCATAGAGAAGGTAGCCGTTGCTAGCTGCTCAGGCAGCCTTTGATCAATTGGAGGTTTATTGATATTTTCATTTAAAACGACCATCTCTATTTCCTTTCTTTTTTTATTATTTTTTTCCGTAACAAATTTAATTATTCGTAAATAATTTTGTAACCATATATGGGCATGTACATAGTATGGAAGTGGGAAGAAGCTCAACCCTCCCGACCTACAAAAGATGATCTCTACCATTTATACACTTATCTGTCTCCCATAAGTAAAAGCACGGCGCCATCGAGGCTCCGTGCTTTTGCATTACTTATTTGCACCGCAACATTTTTTGTATTTCTTGCCGCTTCCACAAGTGCAAGGATCATTTCTTCCTGGCTCCTTGTCCTTAACAATTGTACCGGAAAGTCTTTGTTCCTTTGTAATCTCTTTTCTTCTCTCTTCTGTCAGCAGCCCATCCCACTGTGGTAGACTGTATAGCCACTCAGCTTTTGCTGCCAGCATGTTGTAATAAAGCTTTTCCAAATCTATATTTAGACTTATATTGCTTTCTTCCTTCAGCTGCTCCAACTCTAAGGACTCTTTTAGGCTATCGTTGATGCCGTCAAGAAAACCTATAAAAGTCATGGTATCAGTTCCGAACTTTTCTGCCAAATCCTTGATTGTGCCCACTGTAGGCTCCGATGGGTTTGACAGCAGCTTTTCATATATTGACTCTTCTACTTCAAAATAATTTTCCCAAAACGCTCTTTGACTCTGCTCATCATTTTCTTCATTATATGCTGTTTTTCTCCAAATTTCAAAAAGACTCATTGTGATTCTCCTTATTAATACATATTCGGTTTTAATTATATTATATTATCATCTATTTTACAATTCTTTAGATAAATTATTCTATATTATATAAATCTAGCGACCCATACAATTAAATATGCCGAAGGTACAAGCACTACAAAGGACAGTGCGGTACCTATAATTTTTGTAATCACCATGCCTGATACACAGTTGTTGAACTCTGCCATACTGCATTTACCATCTATTACATCATCCGTCATAATTGATAAATATGGATCTATAAATACTGCCATGACTATTATTGCAAAACCGTTTAAAATAGCACTTAGGGTTATACTAGTTGCCCTCACCTCGGGTGCTAAGCTGCCTGCATATATTGGAGCGAGAGCCCCTACTGTAAGCAATGTTACAGAAATAGTATTAAGAAGCATCAGCTTAAAGGGGAGCTTTCGCAGGTTTAGTATACCGAAGTTTATTTTTGACGGTATTCTTATATTTTCCTTGATATATTTGACTCCGGATTTTGAAAAACTGTGCAGCACTAGCTTGTAAACTGAGCGATTAACCGAGAATGCCTCTACTGCCTTATAGAATATTCTCTGAAAAAAAGGTATCATAAAAGCTCCGATTGCAGATGCGATTACAGCAGTCAATATTACTAGATTAAAGAGTCCTATTAGTGTCTCTGAATATGGATTTTTCTCAACATACTTCGTCAGAAGCGGAACCTGAAAGGTATTTGCCGTTCGGGATATCAAAGCCAGTATGTTAAATAAGGCAAAGGAAACTGCTACTCTTCCCGTTTTTACTCCTACAAGCCTTACAGCATATGCCAGGGTGCCTATCAGAGTTATTACAAAGTTAAGAAGCAAAACAATGGCTATTTGTACTGTCATAGAATAATCTCCTTAAAGTGTTCTTATAGTAATTTCCCCATATATTTAGTTTATCTTTATACGTGAATAGCATCTTTTATTACAAATTAATATTTTCAGTATACGCCACAAGCAGATTAATTTAAACACTGGCACTTTATAACAAGATTTATTGAAAGTTTTTTGCACTTGTTGCAAAAAACTACCCAAGGCGTTTCAACGAGGCAGGGGGATATATGCCCACCTCCTGTTGCTGAAATCGGAACCCGCCACTTATAGAAGTGGGGGACATATTTTTGCCTCGTTATAATGGCAGAAGCCCCTTAAGCTTGTCATTACAAAACTAAGGGACTTCTACTATTAATTAGAATATGTGAACGCTATTTTTCAAGCCAAATGCTAAATTCCATAGGGCTTATATCTATCCTGTATTTTTTGAAATCTGATTTAGTTATGAATTCTTCGAGTTGCGCTTTCGTATAAGCACGACTTTTTAACATAGACTTAAAGGTTAATTTAGTTGCAAGTGTATCTACAATATTCATACCCATACTATCTACATATTCATCTATACTTTTGCTGCTTACATCTTTTCTCAAATCACTAATTAATACTTTGCCATTTGGTTTTGCTACTCTATACATTTCATTCAATGCTTCTATTGGTTCCTCAAAATTTTTGAAGGCTGCACGACAGAAAATGAAGTCAAAGCTATTCGCTTCAAATTGCATATCTGATGCATTCCCTTGCAAAAATTGAACTGCTACATTTTCTGCTTCTGCATTTTGTTGTGCAATCTCAACAAAGGTCTTGCTAATATCGAGTCCTGTTATGTTAAAACTGCCTAGCTTTGCTAGTTCAATGGATGAATGTCCCGGTCCCGGTGCAATTTCTAGGACATTGTCATTCTCCTCAAGCTGATCCGCTACCAGTTCTGCATGTTTTCTATACTCCACTATGTCTTTTTGAGTGTTCTTTGCATATGACTTTGCAATCATTCCTTCCATTCCTATGCCTTTATAACCTTTTTTCTTGTTCATAGCTTCCATCTCCTTTTAAATGTAGATAAAAATCTTTGCTTGGTTTATAATTAGATTAATAATTAACTTAATAGTAATTTATCTTAAATTTTAATTTTCTTAACTATTAAGATAATTTTATATTATAATGCCAGAGGTGTCAAGTAAATGAATGAGAAATCTGCTGTAAATGAAACTAATATTGATATGGGAAAAGAATTGAGCAAATGGACAATTATGTTTCATAATGCCATAGCTTCAAAGTTAGGTATAACAGTCACTGAATTTGAGTGCCTTGAATCAGTATATAGGAACGAAGTAACTACTGCCGGTGATTTGGCTAGAAAAACAGGACTTACGACAGGAGCAATAACAAACGTCATTGATAGGCTAGAAAAATCCGGATTAGTCAAGCGCGAAAGAGACCCTAAGGATAGAAGAAAGGTTATAATCGAGCCTATTACAGGTCGAGAGGCCGAAGTAAATAAATATTTTGATTCAATGACTCAGTCAATGCTTGAATTATATTTAAAATATGATGAAAAGGAATTTGAAATTATTTATGGCTTTATTGCTAGTGTAATTAATATTTTGAAGGAAGAAACCAAAAAACTGCAGGAGCCCGCTACCCCTGTAAAATAGTATAAGACATTGTTTTAGTTTATAAAGAATCCCTTAAGCCGTCAGCAACAAGTTTAAGGGATTCTCTTTATAATTCGAAGATTTCATTAACCGCAGGATAAAAAGTATTATTAATAACACTATCCTTAAGCCACTTCCACAGCCCTTCTTTGAGATTTAGCTTTAGACTATAAGGTGGTAGAAATACAAGCTGCAGCCTAGGGGTATCCCCTAAGAAGGTCTTAAGCAGCTTTGCATGGTGAATACGTGAATTATCCAGTAAAAGGATACCCCAAAGAGTTGCAGAACTAATTTCCTAAGAATTGTTGTATCCCAGTTTTTTCTGGCAATATATCCGAATTCGTCAGGAGTCCTTGTTACAATAATATTTACAAGCTCCTCTTCTTGTTCCTGGTTTAGGTGACGTGGAGCCCCTGTACTTTTACCCATTTCTAGGCCAGAAAGACCAGAAGCTTTGTACTTCTTAACAAAGGTGCTTACGGTCTGGGTAGAAATATGTCTCGTAACATATATTTACATTTTATCCAATTTAATGTATAATAATCATGGGTAATGACACTACCTATTATTAAATGGAGGTAATTAAATGAAAAAACACAAAATTATTATTTCTATATTGTTGACAGTACTATTATTAATAAGTACATTTGGAAATAATGTATTTGCAGCTCAAGACTCCACAATTAATACTATTGGAAAAAATGCAGCATTTTACTTTACAAGCACTAGTGGTGAGGTTTGGGACGATGTAGATGTAACAAGTATAACACCACTATATAATTTTGATGATAAATTAATAGCTTATAGTGCTGACTTACAAAATAATAAATCTGGCGAAGAAGGCTATGTTATAGTAAGCAATATTAAAGGCGATGGACCTATATGAGTTTGCAATAGGTTCAAGCTCTCCATATGGTAAAATAAAGGAATCGGCTGAGAACGTTGCTATCTATAATGGCGCACTAGATTACTATGTAAAAAACAAAGTAGAAAAAGAGGGCAAAGAAGTCTATAAATACAAAGACTTAAAAACTGATATTGAACTTGCAGATGAGAACATAGAAATATTAAAAAAAGAATCAAAAAATAAAGTATATAAATCAAAAAATGAGAAAAGTGCAAATAGTTTAAGGGACATTTTAATCTCAGCCCAAAAACCTGCAGATCTCGAAATGACAGTAATGTCTGTTTCATCTAAAATTATAAGTGGCGTTCCCGACTATCAGTGGTATCAAGGATGCTCCCCTACATCTGCAGCAATGGTACTGAAATATAGATGGCCTTCGCTGCCAGATGAAAGTACTCTAATTGAGGAATTAGCAGGTAATATGGGAACGAATGGTAGTGGCGGAACAAATATCGGCATGATACCAATGGGTATTTCTTCTACTATGCACGACCATGGAATGATAGTAAGCAGTTGGAATGATGGTGCTGGAAGAACAAAATCTACATTAAGTGAATACAGTTTACAAATAAATAGTAATAAACCTGTAGTGGTCACAGTTGTTAACAATACACAACCCGCACCTGGCTATCCTAGTGGATATAAAACTCATACTATGGCTGGAGTAGGTTATTATAAAAGTAGTGTAGATGGAAATTTCATTATTGTACATGACACCAACACAAATGGTGAAATGTACTTAGACTTTGATGCATCCAGTTTTGGAACAAATTATTGGACCTATGTTGATTAAAAAGTGAATGAAAGTAATGTTGAGAAATCGAACTTCTCAACATTACTTTTAAACAAAATCTCCAATTTAATACAATATAATTAAAGATAAATATAGGAGTAAATTATGAAATATGCTAAATATGTATTGTCAATTCTAGCCATAATATATATTACTTCAATTCTAACTGGTTACCCGAATCTTAACATAAAAGCCACGCATATAGATAAAATAACAAAAGAGAATTTAAATGATATTGATAGGATTAGAATATTCTATGGAAGACCTGGACAGGATGGGGTTACTTTAGTCGATAAGACAGAGATTAATGAATTTTTGAATCTTTTAAGAAAGTATTTGATTGTTGAAGATATAAATGCACCTGTAATAGCAGGATATTACCAGGCTGCTAATCTATACATAAAAGATAAATTAATAATGAGTATAATATTTGATGAGCCTGTTAATATAAACGGAGTATACTATAAAGTTATCAGAGGAAAATTAAGTTCAGAAAAAATTGATAAAATAATTAAGTCATATAAAGAATAAATAAAAGAAATAGACATCACCGGCAATGCTTATGATCTAATCTACATACAGCCGGTGGACTAAAAAATATTCGGGATGGGGTAAAACCCGGTGCGCTCATACAGCTCGCCGGGTTTATTATTTTGCTTATAGCAACAAAAGGGAAAGCAAACTTTTGGATTATTCCGATTTACTGGGCGTGACCACTAATACCCCTATCTTAATATGCTTATATAGCAGAAAAGCCTGCCAGATATGTCTCAACCTCTTGTGCCGTCTTAAGCTTCAGTACCTCAGGCACCACCTTGCTCATTTCTAGCCTTGATATTTGTGTGACCACCTTTTTTGCTTCCAAGAGTCCTGATGCATTCATGCTGAATTCATCAAGCCCCATGCCCACAAACAAAGGAATCAAGCGTATATCTCCTGCTGCTTCACCGCACATACCAACCTTTATGCCATATTCATGTCCTGTATCAATAATATGTTTGATCAGTCTTAATACCGAAGGATTAAATTGGCTGTACAAATATGAGATTTTGGGATTCATTCTATCACATGCCAGTGTATATTGTATGAGGTCATTGGTCCCAATACTAAAGAAATCAACCTCACTAGCCATTGAATCTGCAATCATAGCAGCAGCCGGAGTCTCAATCATTATACCTATCTCCAGGTTCTCATTAAAAGGGATACCACTGCTCTCTAATTCCTCTTTTACTTCGTTGATTATTTCTTTTGCTTTTCTTACTTCCTCAATTACAGATATCATGGGCAGCATTATTTTAATATCTCCAAAAATACTTGCCCTTAACAACGCCCTTAGTTGAACCTTCCATATATCCACCTTGTCAAAGCATAGCCTTATGCCTCTGCAGCCTAGGAATGGATTTTCCTCTTTATCAAGACCAAGATAAGGTATTTCTTTGTCGCCTCCGATATCCAAGGTTCTTATTATCACAGTTTTACCCTGCATTTTCTCTGCAGTCAGTTTATAGATTTCAAACTGTTCCTCTTCACTAGGTGCTGAAGCTTGAGTGGTATATAAAAACTCAGTTCTAAAAAGGCCAATGCCTTGCGCACCGTTTTCAACAAGTCCCGGTAGCTCAGCAACGCTTGCCATATTTCCGAACAGCTCGACATCTGCACCATCTTTTGTGATAGAGGCTCTATCTCTAAAGCTTTCAAGCTCCTTCTTTTGTATTTTTAGTAATTCCAGCTTCTGATTGTATTGCTCCAAAATATCAGAATCAGGATTAATAAACAAATTGCCTAGCTCACCGTCAAACACGATGGTATCATGGTCCTTTACCTTTTCCAAAATACCTTCTGCTCCAACTATAGCGGGTATACCCATAGCCTTTGCCAATATAGCCGTATGAGACGTTTTTGCCCCTGCTTCCGTAATGATTCCCATCACCACCGCTTTATCTATATGCACCATTTCACCGGGCAATAAATCTCTGGCTACGATTATACAAGGTTTGTCCATAATAGGAATTTCATGTTTGTCCGTTCCTGATAATATTCTAATAAGTCTAGCGGACACATCCCTGATGTCATGGGCTCTTTCCTTGAGATATTCATCCTCAAGTCCCTCAAGTATGACGGCGAAGTGCTCCGCCGCTTCATGCACTGCCCATTCTGTGTTCTTCTTCTGATTGTCTATCTGTGTTTTTACCAGATTTGCCAGCTCTTCATCCTCTAAAATCAATATATGAGCCTCAAATATTTGAGCTTCATCCTCCCCGATGGTCTCTCTGGATTGCTGCACAAGCACCTCAAGCTGCTTCTTTCCTGCTTCTATTGCCTTTTGAAATCTATCCCATTCATGCTCTACATCTGTAATGCTTTTCTTTTGAAAATCACTTGAGCTTTCCTTTTTTACGAGCACAGAACCAATGGCTATTCCTTTTGAAACCCCTGTTCCAAGTAAACTTTCCATGGGAGTCCTCCTATTTATTACAGTTTTCTAAAATCGTTTTTAATCCTTCAATGGCGGCAGCTTCATCTTCTCCTGATGCTTCAATGCGGAGGACATCACCTTTTACTGCTCCCATACTCATAACAGAAAGAATACTCTTAGGATTATAAGCCTTCTCTTCATTGTTCTTATAAACCTTGATCTCTGACTTATATTTCATAGATGTTTTTGAAAAATCGCTTGCCGGTCTCGCATGCAGTCCTTCATTATTTGTTATTTCTACAATTGCCTGAATCATATTTCTCCACCTATCCTTTCACTAATCTATCATATTTTCAAGTAGATACTTCTCAGCTTCCACAGACCATATACCATTATGCTGGGCTATAAGCTCTGCTAATTTTGCGTAGTGTACATTATTCTTGCCTTTTTCTTCAAATTCTTCTAGGGCTGTCAGCTCCATATCAATGCATGTATAGATGAGCTTCTTTCCTCCCGGGATTTTTGGAAGGTTTAATGTCGCATCTGCAACACTGTTTATTCCACCTATATGAGTTACCATAACAGCGGGATTTATAAGTTTTTGTTCTGTCATCTTCAGAGATTCCAGCATATCGTCAGTGTTGCCTCCACTGGTGCCTACTATATGAGTTGAAGTATAATGTACATTATAGAAATTAAGTTTTGCTGTGAACTCCGGATCTACAGGCCCTGCAAAGAAGTTCAAGCAGCCGTCTCGGGCTAATATTTTGTCTGCTTCCTCTACTATACCAGAAACCGGTGCGTATACATATACATCATCGTAGCCTGTATGATTCGATAGAGACAATAAATATTCTTCTGCATTTTGCAGATTCTTTGTATTTACAAACTTAATCTCTACACCTGCCTCAGCTGCCACCTTTTCATTAAATATAGCCGCTGCTCTGTTGAGTCTCTCATCATCTATATCAGTAACAACCAATAGACTAGGTCTGAGTTCATTGTGAATGGCGTAATCAATTGCTCCCAGCCCCATTGCCCCTGCGCCCGCAAGAATTGCCATCTTGCCACCCTGCTTATTTCCCATCTGGTGCTCATAGCAGCCTGGCTTCGTATGATAGGTAGAATGGAATGCTCCGATGATACAGGACATAGGCTCAGATAAGGATGCATCAAAATAAGCTTCCCCACTGTAGTTCAACAAGCATCCCAGCTCCATTACCTGATGAGGTATTACGGTGTAGGTTGCCGCTCCACCGAAAAACGGAAATGAGTATCCCGGAGAGTATAGGCTGCCCTTGTAGTTCAGCGCTGGCTGAATCGCAAATTTTTCTCCTGCCTTAAACTGATGCTTCCACTTATCGCCTACTTCTATAATAACCCCTGCAAACTCATGACCTATAATTATAGGATTCTGATCTATATCAGGTGGTACCCTCTTGTGCTTCGTTCCTTGTATTGCTGCTTTATAGGTTGACATGCATATGCTGTCAGTTATAACCTTGACGAGTATTTCATCTTCCTTTATTTGCGGCAAATCAAATTCCTCTAATCTTAAATCATTTGCTCCGTACAATCTAACTGCTTTTGACTTCATTTTAATACCCCCATGTTTTTATCATCTATATCGAAATTTGACATTTATCTGTTCAATTAAGCTGTCTATATCCACTTTGGATGGCTGATTTCCATAGCTCATTACAGTAGCTGTACCGCTTGCTACTGCCAGCTTGATTATTTCCTCTGGCTTCAGCTTCTCATGAAGCCCATAGCTTAGGGCTGCAACCATTGCATCTCCGGCCCCCACAGTGCTTTTGACCGTTGTCATTATCCCCTCAACAGTGACAACCCATGAACTTGTTACAAAAACTGCTCCTTTTTCACCGCAGGACACAGCTACCATTTCAGTACCTTTTTCTAATAATCTCTCAGCCAGTTCAATAATCTCATCTGTACTATTGGTTTGGGCGCCATACAGTCTCTCAAGCTCATGAATATTTGGCTTTACAAGGTATGGACCTGCTTCAACTCCGTTTGCCAGCAGTTCTCCATCTGCATCAAGTACACAGCGAATCCCAAAAGCCTTCGCTGCTGTTATCCAATACTTGTAAATATCCTTATTCACTCCTTGAGGTGTGCTTCCGGTAAATATAAGCAAGTCTTCCTTGCCCAAGCCATTAAACAGCAGCTTGCTGAGTTCGTCTACTGCGTCTTGACTTACAAAAGGTCCAGGCTCATTTATATCGGTAACCATATTGTTTATAGGGTCTGAGATCTTTACGTTGGTTCTGGTCTCACCCTCTACATAAACAAATTCACAATCTATATTCATTGACTGTAGACTCTTCTCAATGAAGCTGCCACTTTGCCCTGCCAATATGCCCAAAGCCTTGCTGCTTCCACCTATGCTGGTTATGGTCTTGGATACATTGATACCCTTTCCCCCTGCCTCCACCATCATTTCTGATGCACGGTTGACACTTCCTGCTTTAAAATCCTTTATAACCATTACCTTATCTACTGCAGGGTTAAGTGTTACAGTTATTATCATTTCCTCACCTCTAACTACTTTGAAGTAAATATACTGTGTATCAGATCTGCATCCTTTGATGCAATAAGCTTTTCAGCTTCTGCGTCTTCTTCTATGGCAGTTGCAATATTAGATAATATGCTGATATGTTCATTTCCAACTCCAGCAATACCAATTATCAAGTATGCCATTTCTCCATTGAAGTCAACTCCATCCGGATATTGCAATACAACCATCCCTGACTTCTTAATTCTCTCCTTTGCCTTGCTCACACCATGCGGTATCGCAACACCCTTACCTATATAGGAAGTCAATTGTCTTTCTCTTTCCAACATTGCTTCAATATAATCATATTCTACATAGCCATTGTTATAGAGCAGCTCACCTGCTTGTCTTATTGCTGTCTCAAAGTCTACGCTCATTTGATTTACCAATATATTTTCTTTTTTCAAAATTACATTTTTTTCTTCTGCATTAACCATTTCTTGCTTATTCGTTTTTGATTTATCCAGGTTATTTATCAGTGAATCATATTGCGATTCATCTAGAAATTCGTTAATTGAAATATGCTCTGCATTGGGTCTGGCTGACTTTGCTCTTGCAGTCAAGTTCTCATGAGTTACTACTACATCAGCATCTGCAGGTATTTCTTCAATAGCTGCATTCACGACCACTATGTTCAGTCCTGCTTTCTTCAGCTTATTCTTTAGAATGCTTGCTCCCATGGCACTTGAGCCCATTCCTGCATCACATGCAAATAC